>Ga0116231_10000145_pt1 | contig 93172 bp, 94 predicted proteins | sample S1TSphgellanicum_2_FD_89695 | JGI IMG/M metagenome (GOLD analysis project Ga0116231, IMG submission 89695) | Host-associated microbial communities from peat moss isolated from Minnesota, USA - S1T2_Fd - Sphagnum magellanicum MG | ecosystem: Host-associated > Plants > Peat moss > Unclassified...
ATCTAAATTATATCAAAAATATATTTAATTTAGTTGAAAATTTAAGCGAATAAATTCGCTTGAGTCGCTTATATCTCAGGTCTAAAGACACTGAGTTTTACGCCTACCATACTTTCCTATAATGGAGAATATGGACGATCTAACGAAAATGTCTGAATACGATTATATAATTCTATATTCTCACTACCTATCTCTTCGGGTTGAATTTCGTAATGTTCGCCGATTATTTTGTTCATGATGATTGCATCCAAGGACTTAATCACCTATCTTGAGGAAAAGACTCAATTATCTTGATTGTTACAAAACTTAATATTTTGTCTTACGCTGAATCTTATAGATGTCGCCTATTCTTGTACCCATGACTATAATTATTTGTATATTTAAGTGAATTAGCCAAATTTATCCTTAAAATCAGCCAAGAATCTTCATATAGCTGTATATTTTTATGCCTTCACAACTCTGGCCTTACATTTCTCCTGGGATTGCTGATGAATTATTTGAGTATTTACCAGGTATTCACTTGAGTCAGCGAGAACTACGCCTACTGTTAATTTCCCAATTGCGATTAGAGTCAAATACAGTCCTTTGGGATATTGGCGCTGGGACTGGAACTATCCCCGTAGAAGTAGGTCTGCTTTGTCCCCAATCTCAAGTAATTGCGATTGAAAGAGACGAAGAAGTTGCCAATTTGATCAAACGCAACTGCGATCGCTTTGAAGTCAAGAATGTGGAAATAATTGTGGGGAGTGCTCCAGATTGTCTGGCTGATATCAAGTTAGTCCCCCAGCGCATTTGCATTGAAGGAGGACGCCCAGTCCAAGATATTCTCCAAGCTGTATGGGGATATTTACAACCATCAGGTCGTGTTGTGGCTACAGCAACTAATTTAGAAAGCTTGTATGCTATATCTATCAGCTTTTCCCAGTTAAGAGCTAGGAATATTGAGGTTGTCCAATCAGCAGTTAATCGCTTAGAGGCGCGGGGATTTTCTCAAAGCTTTGTCGCATCCGACCCCATTTTTATTCTCAGTGGTGAAAAAATAGATTGATATAGTTATGCATGAGTAATTATGACTTATCCGGTAATGATATGCCTTGGTCTCGAATTATCAGTGGAATTGTGGCGATCGCCATAGCCTTATGCTCAACCTTATTAGGGGGTTGGTACTTTACAAGCGCTATGGCGATTATCGTTGTCTTGGGTCAAAAAGAATATTTTAATTTGGCGCGAGCTAGAGGTATGGCTCCTGCTGCCAAAACGACACTATCTGTGAGTTTGATTTTGCTGATAGTTTGTACTATTAATGACAGTTTAGCCGATGCTGTAATGACTATAGGTGGAACAATTATTTGTTTTTACTTACTGTTTCAACCTAAGTTTGCCACAATTGCGGATATTTCCGCTTCCATCATGGGGTTATTCTATGTAGGTTTTTTGCCTAGTTTCTGGGTCAGGCTACGCAATCTAGACAGTCTAGATATGAGTAATTTGCCTTTAAATGCGTATTGGCTTAGCAATTTGTCAAATATATTCATCAAAGGAAATTTGGCTGATTTACCACAAGGTTTAACAGCTACAATATTGACTTTTATGTGTATTTGGGCTGCTGATATCGGCGCTTACATTATCGGCAAATTTTTTGGTAAAACTCGTTTATCTGATATCAGCCCCAAAAAAACTGTCGAAGGGGCGATTTTTGGGATTATTGCGAGTACGATTATCTCCGTGACTGGTGCTTACTTGATTAAATTACCCTATTTTTACCTGACTGGGTTAATATTAGGGTTAATTATTGGCATTGCCAGTTTATTAGGGGACTTAACCGAGTCTATGCTGAAACGGGATGCTGGAGTCAAAGACTCTGGAGACTTGATCCCTGGTCATGGTGGGATTTTAGACCGGACTGATAGTTATATTTTTACTGCGCCTTTAGTCTATTACTTTATGACACTGCTATTGCCTTTATTGATCAATCACTAAGTATTAAAATAGAGCCTGAAGATTTTAATTAATCAGTTTAGGGATTAACATGAATCAGACCACGACAAACTAGAGCGCCGGGAGTTAGTTGTAATTCTTGGAGGTCAATGTCTGAACCAAGGTATATACTGTACAGAAAGTCCTGCTTGAAGCTGACTGCTTGATTACTTTTCAGCATATCGGTTGAGAATAACTGGAGTTCTTGACCATTGAGTAACTCTAAACCTGTGGAGAATTCCCATTGTACAGGTTTATCCTCCCCAGCTTGCACACCATACAGGTGAATACGTTGATTCCCTAAACAAATTCTTTGCCAATGGACTAGCTGGGACGGGGAACATTCTTCTGGTAGTAGTTTAATCAACACTTCTTGGAGAGCAGTAGATAATAAATTGGATAATAGGGAATTATTCAAGTCTTGTTCGGTGATTATCAATTCACCAATTACTGGTACTGTTTCTAATAGGCGCAGAGATTTTCCTTTCAGGATTCCGCCAATATTTATTTGTATCTTTTCAGCAGCGAGTTTAATTTGTGTAGCATGGATACCTTGATAGACCGCACTACTGGCAAAAATAGATACACGGGGGATAACCCCAGAAAAAATCTGGCGATCGCTCGCTTGGATTTCGACTTCCAGCCCAGAGACTTGACTCAATTGTGTCCGCAGCCATAACTTAATTGCTGGTGTCAAAACCTTGGTGATTATCTGGGTTGTTCGAGAATTATTGATCGTAGGAGTTGGCTTGACCATATAAAAGTAAAGATGGAGGAACCTTAAACAATTCTTAAATTTAACACTTATGGCAATTAACTACAAAGTGTAACTATTAGGGTCTGACTATTAAGATAAAACAGCAAATCTCACAAAGTTGACATGGAGGCTAGAGTACAAAAAATCATTGCTCAATTAGGTATCGCTTCCCGACGAGAGGCTGAAGAAATGCTGCGTCATTCTCGCGTGAGGATCAATGGGGTATTGGCGAATTTAGGTCAAAAAATCGACCTAGAAACAGACGAAATCTCCATTGACGGGGAAACTTTAACTACCAGACAGCGACCCGGTTTGATTTATTTACTATTGCATAAACCCGCCGGAGTTGTTTCCACTTGTCATGACCCCCAAAAAAGACGTACTGTGTTGCAAATACTGCCACCAGAATTACAAAACGGTTTAGGTATACATCCAGTTGGGCGCTTAGACCTAAATTCTACGGGAGCATTACTCTTGACCAATGATGGAGACTTGACATTTGGACTAACTCATCCTAGCCATAGTATTACTAAGACATATGATGTTTTGGTCAAAGGACATCCTCCAGAAACAGTGCTGAAAAAATGGCGCTCAGGTGTGGTCATCGCTGGAAAAAAAACACGTCCAGCCCAGGTTCGCCTTACAGAATCTTTAACTCACCAAAGTCGCTTAGAAATCGTTTTGCGAGAGGGGAGAAATCGACAGATTCGTTTGACAGCTGAACAATTGGGATATCCAGTACTCAAGCTACATCGGACTGCTATAGGTTTAATCCAATTACAAACTGCTATAACAAATTTACAAGCAGGTGAATATCGCTATCTGACAAATGACGAAATTAGTTTTTTAAATCAGCAGATAATGTCTTCTGTGCCTATAAATAAAATAAATCAGGTGAGCAAAGGAGTGTAACAGAAAAATGAAATGGTTCCCAGGGAAGAATAAACAACAAGAAAAACCCGCAACAGAGGCACAACAAAAGGCACAACAAACTGAGAAATTAGTCCAGTTAGGCACTGAGCTTAATTTAAGGCGTCAGGAGAAAAACCTATCTCTTGATGAATTAGTCGCGTCAACCAGAATTCCTCGGCGCGTCCTCCAGGCGATTGAAGAAGGAAATTTAGCTGATTTACCAGAACCGATTTATATTCAAAGCTTAATCAAGCAATTTGCTGAAGCCTTAGATGTAAATGGGGTGGATTTCGCTAGTAGTTTCCCTCTGGGTTCTCCAAAGGTCAGTTTCTCGCAACCTAGCTGGAAATTCACATCTATTGTGCAATTGCGTCCCATTCACCTCTATTTACTCTATATTTTTCTGATTCTTCTCTCGGTTAATAGTCTCTCTCAGTTATTGAATAAAGCGGCTTTACAAGCAAGCAATAGCCAAATTCCCTTGGAATTACACAGGGAATCTGTCCAGAATACACAGAGGTTACGACCTGTGAGCGATAATCTAAGTAGCAACAATACAGCAGTCCAAATTGGTGTAATCTTAAAGTCCTCCTCTTGGATTCGTGTCGTAGTTGATGGGAAAACAGACTTTGAAGGAATCCTGCCACAAGGTACTTACCGCACTTGGAAAGCGCAAGACCAATTGACAGTGAAAACTAATAATGCGGGTGGGGTGTTGATGAGTGTCAATCAACAAGCACCCAAGCAAATGGGAGAACCGGGAAAAGTTGAGGAAATTAGGATTGCTGCTGCTAGACCAAAATCTTAGAGCCGTAAAACAGCTACTTCTGGGAGCGTCCGTAAATACGATTGAGATTTGCCAGGCGATCGCTTAACTCGCGAGTTAACGCGAATCTTTGATAACGCCATGCCCAATTATCTGTAGCAGTACCGGGATAATTCATCCTTGCTTCTGTACCTAAACCCAAAAAATCCTGTAAAGGGATGATCGCCTGATTGGCGATAGAACTTAAAGCCAAGCGAATTAAATCCCAGTGGATACCGTCAGCACTAATTCCACCCAGATAAACCTCTAAATTCTGCTTTTCGTAGTCATTAGCTGTATTGAACCAGCCTACAGTTGTGTCATTGTCATGAGTACCTGTATAAACTACGGCATTACGTGTATAATTAAAAGGCAGAAATGAATTAGCAGGATCAGAGCCAAAAGCAAAATGTAAAACCTTCATCCCTGGAAATTCAAACTTATCTCTCAAAGCTTCCACCTCTGGTGTAATCACACCTAAATCTTCTGCTAAAACCGGCAACTTACCCAATTTCTGTTTGATGGCGATAAATAAAGCAACTCCTGGACCTGTGAGCCATTCACCGTTAATTGCAGTTTCTTCTCCCTCTGGTATCGCCCAATAAGCTGCAAATCCCCGAAAGTGGTCAATACGAATAATATCTACATAATCTAGCATCGCCTGAAAGCGTTGTATCCACCACTGAAAATCCTGCTTTTCCAAGTTTTCCCAGTTGTAAACTGGGTTTCCCCATAGCTGTCCAGTCTCACTAAAATAGTCTGGCGGAACACCAGCCATGAGTTTGGGAGATCTTGTCTCCTGATTCAGACAAAAAATCTCAGGATTGGCCCAGACATCCGCACTATCATGAGCAACATATATAGGAATATCCCCAATAATTTCTATACCATGTGTATTGGCATAGGTTTTTAGTTCTGACCATTGACGGAAAAACTCATACTGGACAAACTTATGGTAGAAAATCTCCTCTGCTAACTCATGTTCTGCCTGTACTAACGCATAAGGTATGCGATTGGCTAATTCTGTTGACCATTCATTCCAGCTAGTATTGTCTTGCTCTTCTTTAATAGCCATAAATAAAGCATAGTTATCCAGCCAGTCTGATTTGCTTTGACAAAATAGATCAAATGCTTGCTTTTGGGCTGTTGTAGCTTGAGATTTAAAGTTTTCACAGGCTTTTTTTAAAAGAGGAATCTTGGTCAGATTGGCTAACTCAAAATCCACTTTGTCTGGGGAAAATACTGGTAAATTTACAAAATCTGCTACACTCAGCAATTTTTCATTGACTAATATTTCTGGACTAATCAGTAAGGGATTTCCCGCCATGGCTGAATAGCACATATAGGGAGAATTTCCATAGCCAGTAGGACCTAAGGGCAAGACTTGCCAATATTTTTGGTCACTTGCTTGGAGAAAATCAATAAACTCATAGGCGGCTCGACCTAAATCTCCAACGCCAAATTGGCTAGGAAAAGAACTAGGATGGAGTAGAGTACCACTAGATCTGGGAAAATGCATATTTAACTTGTTAAACCTGAACTTTTAGCTGTTATCGTAGTTCCATCGAATGTATCATGGAAGTGATCCCACAGCTAGCTATAAGTCAAATAGAGCAGAAAGATAAAATCAGCATTGACTCAGTTAAGGATATAGAGTTGTTATTGGGCATTCTAGATTTTGGATTTTAGATGTTGGAGAATTAATTCAGTAATACAATTTACATGTTTTCCTCGCGATTTTTATCTTCCCTACGACATAAAAAAGTTCTATTTATCGTCTTTTGAGGTTGTCACAAAATCATGACCCAGAATTATCGCAATCCCACACCGACAGTTGATATTATCATTGAATTAATCGATCAACCATCCAGACCAATTATCTTGATCGAGCGACATAATCAACCTTTCGGTTGGGCACTTCCAGGAGGTTTTGTCGATTATGGGGAATCTGTAGAAGTGGCTGCGCAACGAGAAGCATCTGAAGAGACGGGATTACATGTAGAATTGATGGAGCAGATGCTAGTATATTCTGAACCTAAGCGCGATCCTCGCCAACATACAATTAGTATTGTGTTTTTAGCCACTGCTTTAGGTTTACCCATAGCTGGTGATGATGCCAAAAATATAGGGATTTTTGAGCAATCGGCCATACCCACTAATTTATGTTTTGACCATAGCCAGATACTTGATGATTATTGGCAATACCGTAATTATGGTATACGCCGTAAATTAGGGTGTAGGGTGTAGGGTGTAGGGTGTAGGGGGAAGAAAAATTAAACACTTATTGACATAGATATATAATTATGTAGACTTAATGTCTTTAACTCCTACACCCTACACCCCACACCCTACACCCTAACTTATGACTCGCCAAGTTATCCATACTGATAAAGCACCTGCCCCAGTTGGTCCTTACAACCAAGCTATAGCTGCTACTGGTTCAATGTTGTTTGTTGCAGGGCAAATTCCCCTTAATCCTAGCGTAGGTGAAGTTGTTGGTGGTCATAACGTCACCTTGCAAACTGAGCAAGTAATGGCTAATCTGGAAGCTATTCTGAAAGCAGGAGGAGCAAGTTTTCCAGACGTGGTTAAAACTACAGTATTTTTAACTGATATGCAGGATTTTGCGGCGATGAATGCAGTTTATGCTAAGTACTTTGACCAAGCTACAGCTCCAGCCCGTGCTTGTGTTCAAGTGTCACGATTACCTAAGGACGTACTTGTGGAAATCGATTGTATCGCTGTCATACCTCAAAAATAATAGTTATCTTGAGGGAAAATAAGGTTTGAAAATCAGTGCTTTACTTACGGCTTTAATCCAGTACCTAAGCGGTTTACGGCGCTTTGGACAAACAGTATTAGGGATTATTTTCCGTCATCCCATTACTGGTACTAGTATTATTCCCATTTTACCTGATGGTCGAATTGTTCTGATTAGACGCAAAGATAATGGTCTCTGGTCATTACCTGGCGGTATGGTAGATTGGGGTGAAGATATTCCCCAAACAGTCCATCGAGAATTGAAAGAGGAAACAGGTCTAGAGATAACTCACATCGGGCGATTGGTGGGTATTTATTCATCCCCAGACCGTGACCCTCGGGTTCATTCAATTTGTATTGTAGTTGCAGCTGAAGTTCAGGGAGAAATGTTGATTCAGGATATTTTGGAAGTTATGGAAATTGCTGCTTTCCCTCCTAGCACGCTCCCTAAACCAAATATGTCGCATGATAGCTCTCGACATCTACAAGATTACTTCAACGGCTTAACAGTATTGGCATAAATTAGGGTGTATGGGAGCGCCTACACCCTACACCCTACCCCCTACACCCTAATTCAAGATGGATACCCTATTTCGTAATTCCCGCAGAAAACTCTCTCAAGGACTTTTGTTTTGGCGTGAAGTCGGTGAAGGAACCAGAGTAGTTTTCTTACATGGCGCTTGGAACGATAGCAGTCAGTGGGTATCGGTGATGGAGTCACTGTCTAAGAAGTTTCATTGCTTTGCGCCAGATTTATTAGGTTTTGGTGAATCGGAAAATCCACAACTTCATCAATCAGTCAATTTACAGGTAGAGTGTTTAACTGAATTTCTCAATGCTTTAAGACTGGATAAAGTTTATTTAGTCGGACATTCTGTAGGGGCTTGGATTGCTACAAATTATGCTTTGAAGTATCCTGAGCAAGTATCTGGTTTAGTCTTATTAGCACCAGAAGGTGTAGAAGTCGCAGGACAGAAAAAATCTTGGCAAAAAATGCAGCGTTTAGTTAATTGTTCACCCATTGTTGTGCAATTAATCAGCTTGCTTAAGCCGTTAATTAAAATCTTTAGTTCTTATGAGCAAATTAATCAAGATTTGGAATTGCGGAAAATATTACTTCGATATCCTGCTGGATGTCATCTTTTATTCCAGAGAAAGCACCCGGAAATTATCGCCGAATTATTGCAAAATGAATTACATTTACTTACATCTCCAGTTTTGATTTTACAAGGCGGTCAAGATACAGCAAATGCTCAAGCTAAAAGTAATATTTATGCTCAACTTATTCCACAGGTAGAGTTGAAAATTATTGCTCACGGAGAAAATAATTTACCCGAACTAACCGCCAAAATTGTTGCTGAAGAAATTCAAGACTTTATCCAGGATATTGGCTGATTAATAACTTGAATAATTCTCAATTCAAAAAAAACATCATTCTTTAGAGATATGGAAAACTGGAGTTTGGACTAATTGGCACTGGGGATGTTGTTATTAGAAGACTACAGCGTAACATTGTTTAATTTTCTAAAAATAACTTTATATTTCCTTGCACGCTTTGATGCTTTTAGTTTTGCGATAGCAAGTATTCTTCGTCTAGTTTCTTGTCTAAGCAATTCTGCTATTATCAATTCTTGAGCACGTTCTGCAATCTTTCCCTGGCGTTCTAACGACAATTCTTTAATTTTATCTGCTAGATTCTTACCCATTCTCTTTTTCATCCTCCTGATTTAATTTTAAATGCCTCTCGTAACGTCAGCCTATCTGTGCAAAATAATGACAGGTCTAGATAGTATAAACATAATTCCGACTTTTTTGTCGGGTATATTTGACGAGTATTTTGACTGATGCTACTATCTAGCAAAAGTGAGCGTGTTACACAGGGAAGATTATTTTTATGCAAACAGCGATCGCTAACCTCAATCAAACCAGCGCTTCTATCTTGAAAGCGCTAAAATGCAAGGAGTGTGGTGCAGAATACGAGCTCCAAGCCGTACATGTTTGTGAATTTTGTTTTGGTCCACTCGAAGTCAAATACGACTATAGCGCGCTAAAAGCGGCTGTAAGTCGGGAGAAAATTCAAAGTGGTTCCAATTCAATTTGGCGCTATCGTCATTTTCTCCCTGTCGCTACCGATAATTATATAGATGTAGGAGCAGGGATGACTCCCTTGCTCCGCTCCCATCGCTTAGCCCGTCGCCTGGGTTTAAAGAAACTTTTTATTAAAAATGATGCTGTAAATATGCCCACCCTGAGCTTTAAGGATCGGGTGGCTTCCGTCGCTCTCAGTCGAGCTAGAGAATTGGGTTTCTCCACAGTCTCTTGTGCGAGTACGGGAAATTTAGCTAATTCTACAGCAGCGATCGCAGCTTATGCGGGTTTAGAATGTTATGTGTTCATCCCCTCCGATTTAGAAGCTGGTAAAATTTTGGGGAGCTTGATCTATAGCCCTACGGTTATGGCGGTAAGAGGTAATTATGACCAATTAAATCGCCTTTGCTCGGAAGTGGCTAATACTCACGGTTGGGGTTTTGTGAATATTAACCTTCGTCCCTATTATTCTGAGGGTTCTAAGACATTAGGTTTTGAAGTTGCTGAACAACTCGGATGGGAACTACCCGACCATATAGTTGCGCCTATAGGTTCTGGGTCTTTATTCACAAAAATTTATAAGGGTTTCCAAGAATTCGTGGAAGTTGGTTTGGTGGAAAGTAAAAATGTCCGGTTCAGTGGTGCTCAAGCTGAAGGTTGTTCTCCTATAACTCAAGCTTTCAAAGCAGGACAAGACTTTATTCAACCAGTCAAACCCAATACCATTGCTAAATCGATTGCGATTGGTAATCCAGCAGATGGAGTTTATGCGATCGATATCGCTCAGAAAACTCAAGGTAATATTGAATCAGTTAATGACGCAGAAATTATCGAAGGGATTAAACTGCTCGCGGAAACTGAAGGCATTTTTACAGAAACAGCTGGTGGAACAACAATTGCTGTGCTAAAAAAATTGGCGGAAGCTGGTAAAATTGACCCGAATGAAACTACTGTGGTTTACATTACTGGTAACGGTCTCAAGACTCAAGAAGCAATACAAGGTTATATTGGTGAACCTTTGACAATTGATGCCAAAATCGATAGCTTTGAAAGAGCATTAGAAAGATCTCGCACGCTCGACCGTCTAGAATGGCAACAAGTTCTAGTTTAACCTGAGTTCGGGTTAAGCAGAAGGAGATAAAATCTATTCTAAACGGAGTGATGGCTTCTTCGGTTGGTGACAGTAAGCAATCAAACCACACAGTATGTTAAACATGAATTTTGAGCCAGATTGGCTCAAAATTCACACTCTATTCCCCTCTAAGAAAGCTTACCTCCCTCATTCCCCAGAAGATTAAATCCTTTTCTATAATTAAATTTGCTGCTATTTTGGGATATTGAATATCTAGATAAGTTTTTAAAATAATTCGATCGCCCCCAGTAATGACAATCTTACTTTCAGGGAATAAATCCCACCAAGCCTGGATGAAATCTTTGATCCCAGCTAACAAAGTATAAATCACTCCACTTTGAATCGCCTCAATGGTATTCAAAGCAAACCGAGGGGGTAAAGATGGAATGAAACTAATTTCTAATAATGGTAATTGTCCAGTTTTTTGTCCTAAGCTAGTTAATTGTAAATTTAAACCCGGTAAAATTGCTCCACCGACTAACCCCTGATTTATGTCTCCACCTGTAAATGTCAATGCTGTTCCCGCGTCAATTACTAATATGGGAAATCCCCAAACTTTTCTAGCACCCAATAAAGCTAAAGCGCGATCGATTCCGCAAGTGGGGTAAATTCCTTTCAGGGGTATTTGGTCTAAAGTAATTAGATGTAAATTGGGATAAGTTAGCCAAGATGTTGTTTGACTAGGAACTACAGAAGCCAAGAAAATAGGTAAAGGGCGGGAATTCGTTGGAGTTAATTGTGAGATGACAGATGTAGATAAATGGTCAGTGTCACCAGATGAAATCAGGGTATCACCGCTAAATAAAGCCCAATGTGATCGCGAATTCCCAATCATTAATCCCAACCAACAATGATTGGCTCTCTGGTCTAAGATGACTGATATAATATCCAATGCTCCTATTCCCCTTATAATTAGAAATATCAATCATCAAAGATGGCTTGACCTATGTTTCAAACCGATCCATCGAAATTGAGTGCTGGAACAGTCTTACCAACAATGTATGACCTTCCCAGTGAAGACCCAGAGGAGCCAGGTTTGCCCGACGAGTTTCATATACTACAACCCAGCTTACTAAGAGAGACTTTCCGCCCACCTCATCATCCCCAAGACCGAATATTTGTTGGTACTGACTTGAATCTCTATTATGACCAACGCCATAAACTATGGCATAAAAGACCAGATTGGTTTGCTGTCTTAGATATCGGCCGGATGTATAGAGATGGAAATTTACGTTTAAGCTATGTAATTTGGCAAGAACTTGTCAGTCCCTTCATTGTCGTGGAGTTACTTTCACCAGGGACAGAAGATGAAGATTTAGGGAATAAATTACGAGATGCTGAACAACCACCGGGAAAGTGGGAAGTGTATGAGCGGATTCTAAAAATACCTTACTACGCTGTATTTGATCGCTACAATTATAAATTCCAGATGTTTGAATTAAAGGATAATCAGTATATTGAGGCGAAAATAACAAATGACAGATTTTGGATACCAGAACTAGAATTAGGTTTAGGCGTGTGGGAGGGAAGCTACGATCAAACACCAGAAATGCTGTGGTTACGGTGGTACGATGTTACAGGTAATTGGGTTTTAAGGTCTGATGAGTTTGAAAGACAACGGGCTGATACTGAAAAACTGCAAAAAGAAAGGTTGATCGCACAATTAAGAGTGCTAGGTATTGAACCTGATTTGATGTAGCTATATTATTTTGAATCTTCCCCCCCTCGCCTTGCGGGAGATGGGGTAGGGGGTGAGGGCATTTTGACTTTTATTTTTCTTAACTGATTCATAGGTTTTTTAATAAAAATTAATATTCAACCCATGCCACAATAGAAAAAGAAGTAATAAATACTCATTTATCCAGGAGGGGAGTTATGGTAGCGCTCACCGAGAAAACAGTAAAACGTCTGACTATACAAACGGCCCAAATTGCTCAAGATACAACTACTATTCGTTCTTTGGACTGGGATCGCGATCGCTTCGATATTGAGTTTGGCTTACAAAATGGGACAACCTATAATTCATTTCTGATTCGCGGTGAGCGAACCGCTTTAGTCGATACCTCTCATGAGAAGTTCCGTCAACTATATATAGATACGCTGACTGGTTTGATTAATCCGCAACAGATTGATTTTTTGATTGTCAGTCATACCGAACCAGACCACAGTGGGTTAGTCAAAGACTTACTCCAAATAGCTCCTGACATTACCATTGTGGGTTCTAAAGTCGCCATTCAGTTTTTGGAAGATTTTGTCCATCAACCCTTTAAACGCCAGATTGTCAAAAATGGCGATCGCCTAGATTTAGGGAATGGACATGAAATAGAATTTGTGATTGCGCCCAATCTACACTGGCCAGACACAATTTTCAGCTTTGACCATCAAACCCAAACTTTATTCACCTGTGATGCTTTTGGACTACATTATTGTGACGATAGCTTGTTTGATCAAGACCTCGGAGCGATCGAAGCTGATTTCCAATACTATTATGATTGTTTAATGGGACCAAATTCCCGCTCAGTGCTTTCAGCAATGAAGCGGATAGCGGAACTAAAAGCAATTAAAATTATTGCTACTGGCCATGGTCCCTTACTATATCATCATGTAGAAGAACTCACAGGGCGTTATCGGACTTGGAGTCAAGCCCAAACAAAGCTAGAAACCATTGTGGGGATATTCTATGTCGCTGACTATGGTTATAGCGATCGCCTGGCGCAAGCGATCGCCCAGGGAATCAGTAAAACTGGTGTGGGAGTGGAGTTTGTCGATTTAGGTACAGCCTTTGACCTGCAAGAATTGCGCGAACAAGTTGGACGTTGTGCGGGAATTGTCGTCGGGATGACCCCAACGAATAGTGATGCGACTATTCAAGCTGCCATGAGTACAGTTTTAGGCGCTGCTCAAGAAAAACAATCGATCGGGATTTTTGAAACTGGTAGTGGGGATGATGAACCAACTTATCCTTTATTAAATAAATTCCGTGCTCTGGGTTTACATATGGCTTTCCCAGTGATTGAAATTCGGGAGACACCTACAGAGAACATCTATAAAGGATGTGAAGAAGCGGGAACTGATTTAGGACAATGGTTAACGCGAGATAAAAGTATCAAAGCGATGAAATCCCTATCAGCCGATCTTGATAAAGCTTTAGGGAGAATCAGTGGTGGACTGTACATTATCACCGCGACCAAAGGAGATGTTTCCAGCGCCATGTTAGCTTCCTGGGTGAATCAAGCCAGTTTCAAACCTTTAGGATTTTCCGTCGCTGTCGCCAAAGACAGGGCGATTGAATCATTAATGCAAGTAGGCGATCGCTTTGTATTGAACGTACTGGAAGAAAATAACTATCAAAAATTGATGAAACATTTTTTAAAGCGATTTCTTCCTGGAGCAGACCGATTTGAAGGAGTGAAAACCCAAACCGCCCAAAATGGTTCCCCCATTCTCACGGAAGCCTTAGCCTATATGGAATGTGAAGTGAATAGTCGCATGGATTGTGGTGACCATTGGTTAGTATATAGTACAGTTTATGCTGGACGAGTTTCCAAGCCTGATGCGCTGACAGCTGTACACCATCGGAAAGTAGGTAATCACTATTAATCCTCTATGAAAAATAAGTCTCGGGACGTGCAAATTTTGCCTATCGCTACTGATACAACAGCATTGCGATCGCGCAGTTGGACAAGATTGAGGTTTGAAATTGAATACGCTCTAGCTAAAGGGACAACTGCTAATTCTTATTTAATTGCAGCGGATAAAACAGTTTTAATTGATCCACCCGGAGAAACCTTTAGCCAAATTTATTTAGAAGCTCTACAGCGGCGCTATGATATCGGGTGCGTGGATTATGTAATTCTGGGACATATCAACCCGAATCGAGTGGCGACATTAAAACTCCTCTTAGAAGTTGCTCCGCAAATTACCTTTGTTTGTTCCAATCCAGGAGCAATGAATTTGCGGGGACTATTGGAAAAAGAAGATTTACCAATATTGGTAATGAGGGGAGATGAAACCTTAGATTTGGGGAAAGGTCATCATTTACAATTTATTCCCACCCCCAACCCGCGTTATCCTGACTTACTTTGTACCTATGACCCGCAAACAGAAATTCTGTTCACAGATAAGTTTTTCGGGGCGCATATTTGTGGGGATCAAGTATTTGATGAAGGATGGGAAACTTTAGCTGAGGACAAACGCTATTATTTTGATTGTTTAATGGCTCCTCACGCTAGACAGGTAGAAACAGCTTTGGATAAGTTGTCAGAATTTCCGGTGAGATTGTACGCGCCGGGTCATGGTCCGCTAGTCCGCTACGCTGTGATTGAACTTACCCGTTTGTACCGCAAGTGGAGTCAACAACAGGCGATCGCTGATACAAGCGTGGCTTTAATCTACGCTTCTGCTTACGGAAATACTGCGACTCTAGCGCAGGCGATCGCTCGAGGAATCAGCAAAACAGGTGTGAGAGTGGAATCAATCAACTGCGAATTTGCTGACCCAGAAGAAATTCGAGTTGCGGTGGAAGCAGCAGCGGGCTTTATCATTGGTTCTCCCACGTTGGGTGGTCATGCTCCCACACCAGTAGAAACAGCTTTAGGAATCGTCCTCTCTACAGCTACTAATAATAAACTAGCTGGTGTGTTTGGTTCCTTTGGCTGGAGTGGAGAAGCTGTTGATTTAATCGAAAATAAACTCAAAGACGCTGGTTACAGATTTGGCTTTGAAGCCATTCGAGTGAAATTCAAACCCAATGAAGTCACTCTACAAACTTGCGAAGAAGCTGGAACTGATTTCGCTCAAATCCTGAAAAGAACTAGGAAAGCCCGCACTCCTAGACAACCCGCTTCCACTGTTGAGCAAGCTGTGGGGAGAATTATTGGTTCTTTGTGTGTAGTTACAGTCAAACAAGGTGAAGTCAAGAGTGGGATGTTAGCATCCTGGGTAAACCAAGCTAGCTTTAATCCGCCTGGTCTAACAGTTGCGGTAGCTAAAGACCGAGCCATGGAACCATTGTCCTACACAGGAAGTCAATTTGTCGTTAATATCTTAGAAGAAGGGAAGGAACTGCGCAAGCAATTCATGAAGAGTTTTGCGCCTGGACAAGATAGATTTTCTGGGGTAAATACAGCAGAAGCTAGCAATGGCGGAATTATCCTTACAGACGCTTTATGTTATCTGGAATGTACCGTCAAAAGTCGTTTAGAAGCAGGTGACCACTGGTTAGTTTATGCGACTGTGGATAATGGGCATTTACTCAATCAAGATGGAATTACAGCTATTAATCATCGTTCATCCGCTAATTATTACTAGAAGATCAGGAATAACTAGACAAAACCACCCACCTTTTTAATAGGTGGGTGGTTTTAATTTGTAATAACTTAATTATTCAAAGGTTAGTTGAGCAACTCAGCTGGAATAAAATGCTCTAATTGCCAATAGTCCCGAATATTTAATTTACTTAGTAACGAGAGCGACCGCCACCGCCGCCACCGCCACGATTACCACCGCCACCACCAAAGGAACCCCTATCTTCCTTAGGTTTAGCCTTATTAACTTTCATATCACGACCCATCCACTCTGCACCATCAAGAGCTTCAATCGCGGCTGCTTCTTCTGCTTCAGTGTTCATTTCCACAAAAGCAAATCCGCGTAAACGGCCTGTTTCCCGGTCAGTGGGAAGCTGAACGCGCTTGACAGTACCGTATTCTTGGAAAACAGCGGAAAGAGTTTCTTGTGTAACTTCGTAGGAGAGGTTACCGACGTAAATTGACATATAATGTCTCCAAAACCATGAGAGTGTAGAGATTTAGATTTCGGAGAGCAGTCTGTGAATACTAAAAGGGGAAATCCTGTCAATACTAACAACAAAGAACAAAGCACCAGTCACCGAATTAATTCTCATCTTCTACATGATTACACAAAAATTGATTATTGGGTGAAAAATATAGAGATTTTTTTGCAACTTGTCTTCGCTTATAAATGTTTGAACTAGATAAAAAGCGTTTTGTCCCGCGACTTCTTTATCTTCCTATTCCCTCTCAAGAAGATAAAGAGATTCTGCGAATAGGAGAATTTTTCATGTTGAGAGAGCTGCGTGATAAAGTAGTTGTCCAGAAAATTTTCCAAGCCCCAAGAGAAACTAGAGAAACATCGAGCATGGAGAATAGACTTTGGAAATTGCGTTGCTTGAGAGCCACTAAAATCCAATGTAACCTTAAGTATGTTTTAATATCTGGCAAATCCGGCAGATTTGAGCTGTGTTGTGGATTAACTAGAGCATAAATCTTCTCTTTCATGAGGATATTTGTATTCATCCTTTGCAACAAAGAAAGTTTTTGATTATATGCACCAGTCCAAACAGTACGATAAGATAGACATTGGTTAAGGAAAATAGCATCACCTAATTGGCTAACCCGAATCCACAAATCGATATCATCACAGTTCAGTTCAAATTGGGAGTCCCAACCACCAGTCTGGATTAACGCATCACGACGACAAGCAACTTGTACAGGTGTACCGAAAGGAACAAGCTCCAACAACATGCCATAATGGATATCTGCTTGCGGGATAAAGTAAGCTGATTCAGAACTCAAAGACCGCGTCCGGCTGATTTCCACTTCTTGCTCATCTACTTGAGCCGCAATACAACTGCAAATGACAGCATCAGGATGGAGGTCAATGGCTTTAGTCATTTGTTCTAGACAATTGGGTGCTAAATAGTCATCATCATCTAAAAACTTAATCCAGTCACTACTGGCTATGGCTATGCCAGTATTGGCTGTAGCTGTGTGACCTTGGTTGGTAGTATTGCGATGATAAATGATTCGCTGTAGCTGTAACCCTTCAAGATATGAACTTGTAGCATCGGATGAACAATCGTCAACTACAACAATTTCACACTCAACTGTTTGCTGAAGAGCAGACTTTATTGCTCTTTTTAAGAAATTTAAACGATTATAAGTCGAAATAACAATGCTAAATTGCATAATATATTCCTATATGGCTACACAATTGCTTCGACTCCTGTAAATTTATCATTAATTCCCCAGAAAAATTTATCGACTATCTGGCAATAAAAGATTTATAATCGTTAATCGTGAGTTTTTTAGTAATTTATCAAAGTTATGAACGCCCAAGAGATAATCCGCTCCATAGAAGCGGAACACATAAAATCCAATTTACCGGAGATTTATGTAGGTGACACAGTGAGAGTAGGGGTCAAAATTAAAGAAGGTGAAAAATACCGCGTTCAGCCCTATGAAGGCGTAGTTATCGCCAGACGGAATGGAGGAATCAACGAAACAATTACAGTGCGTCGAGTTTTTCAAGGCGTTGGTGTAGAACGGGTATTTTTACTCCATTCCCCCCGCGTCGATAATATTAAAGTCTTGCGTCGTGGTAAAGTCCGCCGGGCTAAATTGTACTACTTACGCGATCGCATGGGTAAAGCGACTAGAATTAAGCAGAGATTTGACCGATCCTTGTGATCAGCTATGGACAAGGGGAAAAATAGTCCGGCGGCAAATGCCGCTGACTAGAGTTTGCATTTACTCAAGAATTAGATTATAATAGTTTAGTGGAATAATCATTGAGAGTATTCACAAACAAAGTGTGCGCTCTTAGTTCAGTTGGTAGAACGCAGGTCTCCAAAACCTGATGTCGGGGGTTCAAGTCCTCCAGGGCGCGTTTGACAAAAACTAGTCAAAAGTGATATAGTTAGGCTCTGTTAATTTTACAGTTTTCCTAATTTAGATTGTTCCCGATATGGATCTGTAGAACTAGATAGAATTAACTTAGGATTAATCTAGGATTAATTTAGGTATCGCAGTTTCAACAACGGGGGTAGAGCATGGTCAAGAAAAATGTCGCAGAACTAGCAGAAGTTAAACCTGGGTTCAGCTTGAACAACTTCTTAACAGGAGCCAAAGAAGAACTGGAAAAAGTAGTTTGGCCCAGTCGGAAGCAAGTGGTGAGCGAATCAGCAGCAGTCTTGTTGATGGTAGTGCTTTCTGCTTGTGTGATATATTTGATAGATGGATTTTTTGGGTGGGCAGCAAAACAGGTGTTCTGATGACTTCTGCAACAGACGAACCACTTAACTCAATTTTCCATTCAGAGGAAGGACTGGATGCGGTATCAGACGAAGTACGCTGGTACGCTGTACAAGTAGCCTCTGGTTGTGAGAAGCGAGTCAAGACAAATTTAGAGCAGCGCATCCAAACATTTGATGTGTCTGACAAAATTGTTCAGGTAGAAATTCCCCATACGCCGGCTGTGAAAATCCGTAAGGATGGTAGTCGCCAGCATACGGAAGAGAAAGTTTTTCCTGGTTATGTGTTAGTGCGGATGATGATGAATGATGATACCTGGCAGGTGGTACGAAACACGTCTCACGTAATTAATTTTGTAGGAGCAGAACAAAAGCGTGGGAGCGGGAGAGGTCGTGGACACGTTAAGCCAGTACCCTTGAGTCATTCCGAAGTAGAGCGCATCTTCAAACAAACCAGTGAGCAAGAGCCAGTAGTCAAAATTGACATGGTTCCAGGTGATAAGATTATTGTGCTTTCAGGACCATTTAAAGATTTTGAAGGTGAAGTAATTGAAGTTTCCCCAGAACGAAGTAAGTTAAAAGCTCTGCTTTCGATTTTTGGTCGGGATACACCAGTAGAGTTGGAATTTAATCAGGTAGAAAAACAGAGCTAAATCTAGATGGCGAAGAAAATAGTAGCGGTCATTAAATTGGCCCTGAATGCTGGAAAAGCCAATCCAGCTCCCCCTGTGGGACCTGCATTAGGTCAACATGGCGTTAATATCATGATGTTTTGTAAGGAGTACAATGCCAAAACAGCTGACCAAGCTGGGATGGTAATACCAGTAGAAATTTCGGTTTATGAAGACCGGAGTTTTACATTTGTCCTCAAAACACCACCAGCATCAGTTTTGATTCGGAAAGCGGCGAAAGTAGAAAGAGGCTCGAATGAACCCAACAAGAAGAAAGTAGGGAGCATTACCAGAGCGCAACTGCGAGAAATTGCCCAAATCAAACTTCCTGACCTCAATGCTAATGACATTGAAGCAGCTATGAATACTGTGTCAGGAACCGCGAGAAATATGGGTGTGACAATCACAGACTAGTTAGAGATTAGTTAGAGATTAGTTAGAAAACAATTATTGGGGGAGAGGCGGAGCTTCGAGAATACCCCAGGAGAAAAAAATGACCAGAAAAACATCACGGCGTTTGCGAGAATTGCAAGCGAAGATAGAAGATAAAGACTACAACCCAATGGATGCTCTATCTCTATTAAAAGAGACAGCAACAGCTAAGTTTCCCGAAGCCGCTGAAGCACATATCCGGTTAGGAATTGACCCAAAATATGCTGACCAGCAACTGCGGACGACTGTAGCTTTGCCCAAAGGTACAGGGCAAATCGTCCGTGTGGCGGTGATCGCTAGAGGTGAAAAAGTTACAGAAGCGACCAACGCTGGTGCTGATATAGCTGGTTCGGAAGAACTAATTGAGCAAATCCAAAAAGGCTTTATGGAGTTTGACAAGCTAATTGCTACACCTGATGTCATGCCGCAAGTAGCAAAGCTGGGTAAGTTACTAGGTCCAAGAGGTTTAATGCCTTCACCTAAAGGTGGAACAGTCACATTTGATTTAGCTGGAGCGATCTCGGAATTTAAAGCTGGTAAATTAGAGTTTCGAGCTGACCGAACTGGCATTGTTCATGTTATGTTTGGAAAGGCGACTTTTACACCGGATGACTTGTTAGTCAACTTAAAGGCGTTGCAAGAAACCATTGATCGAAACCGCCCTTCAGGCGCTAAAGGTCGTTACTGGCGGACATTCTATGTGTCAGCTACTATGGGACCATCGATTAGAGTTGATATTGGCGCTCTCAGAGATTTGAAACTGACCGAAGCTGCATAACTGGGAAAAAGGTAACTAGCTAAATTACTTTACCAAAATTAAATCAGCAAAGCCGGAGACAGTAGGTGCTAACAGCTTAATATCCTACCGAGGTTGCTACTAGAATTGTCGCAAGTTAGATTGACGTAAATGTCATGGCTGAGACTTTGAAAGTACTACCGTTGAACCCCGGCTTATAGCTGGGGTTTGTTGTTTTCGGTTGGTCACAAGTCAAACACACAAGCAGGAAACTCGATGATTTTGCCCGATTAGGTGAGACAAGTATGGGTAGAACGTTAGAAAACAAGAAAGAGATAGTAGCTGACCTCAAACAGACTTTGAGTACATCAACTTTAGCACTGGTAATTGATTATCAAGGGCTAACAGTTTCCGAAATCAGCGACTTACGGCGACGATTACGTCCTAGTGGCACCATTTGTAAGGTAACTAAAAATACCTTTATGGGCATTGCGATTCAGGACGACCAAAAATGGCAACCCTTGTCGGAATTACTCAAAGGCTCTTCTGCCTTTTTGCTAGTTCAAGATGATTTTTCAGCGGCGATTAAGGCGTACCAAGAATTCCAAAAAGCTGCTAAAAAATCGGAACTGCGTGGCGGTGTCATGGAAGGACGCCTGTTACGCGAAGATGATGTCAAAGCACTAGGAGATTTGCCATCCAAGGAACAATTAATGGCGCAAATTGCTGGAGCTATTAATGCTTTAGCTACCAAGATTGCTGTGGGTATTAATGAAGTTCCTGGTTCTTTAGCTCGTGCTGTACAGGCTATAGCTGAAAAGGAGCAAGGTGGTACTACTGCTGCTGAAGATAAAAGCGCCGAATAGGTTCATTTGCCAAAAAAACAAGCTAAAAACAAGCTAAAAACAAGCTAAAATTATTTAGGAGTTAGAATCCATGTCCGTTGCTACCGACCAAATTTTAGACCAATTGAAAACCTTGACATTACTAGAAGCTGCTGAATTAGTCAAGCAAATTGAAGAAGCTTTTGGTGTCAGTGCTGCTGCTCAGGTGGGAGTAGCAGTAGCTGCGGTTGGCCCTGCTGCTGTCGCTGAAGAAGTAGTAGAGCAAACTGAGTTTGATGTCGTTCTCGAATCTGTTCCCGCAGATAAGAAGATCGCTGTTCTGAAGATTGTCCGCGAATTGACTGGCTTGGGTCTGAAAGAAGCTAAAGACTTAGTAGAAGCTGCTCCCAAAGCTGTTAAAGAAGCGATCGCCAAAGATGCTGCTGAAGAAGCCAAGAAGAGAATCGAAGAAGCTGGTGGTAAAGTAACCATCAAGTAATTCGGATTGAATGTCACTCTAAATATCTCTCTTGGGAGAGAGATATTTAGGGTAGTAATTCAGTTATAAATCCAGTAATCCTTGATCTTTCAACTTGGGATTAAACCGAATCTGTGTTTTTAAACCTCTGGCTGTTAACAGAGTTAAAATTTCTGATTCCACTCGCCGAGCGACATTTTTGAGAATTTTACTTTGTGTCAGTTCATCGTGAAGCGGATTTTGATAATTATTCTGTTCTACATCTGTCATTAATGGTTTTACATCTATAGGATTAAGCCATTTTTCCTGATGATCGACTAGAGATAAACTACTATTTTCAGCTATCCAAGAATTTTCAATATTTTCTAAAGTTGTCCGCTGAGGACGTTCAATAGTTTGAACTTTGACCCAATAACATTTTTCTGGCTGTCGGACTAAATGTTGTTTCAGACTGAGATAGACATCACGAGAGTAACCCACAAAATTGAGGATTTTCTCTTCGTCAAAAATAGCATATACACCTATCTGGCGAGAAAATTCTTCTGGTAGTTCGCCATCTTGATTAATGTAAGCTATATATTCGAGACTTGCTAAAGATGGTATATTATCTTCCAGGCTCATAAGGTTAATTGGGGGTCAATATTTAACATCTTATTAAGAGTAACAAATATAGTGATTATTGTATGGACTAAGTAGTTTATATAGAAGCTAACTTTAGGGGAATTGAAATCACAAACTCTGTACCCTGACCTAGAATTGAATTAACTTCGATTGCACCGCCGTGTTTTTCTAAAATAATTTGTCGCACGATCGCCAATCCTAAACCAGTCCCCTTACCGACACCCTTAGTAGTGAACAAGTGGTCAAAGATCCTCTGTTTGACATCATCTGTCATCCCTTTACCATTATCTCGAATCCGCACGATCGCTTGTTGATCGGATGAAAGTTCGGTTTTGATCGCGATCAGATTGGGGTGGGATTCAATCTCTGCAAAACTACGTCCTTGATTACTTTCCTCTAGCGCATCGATCGCATTGGACAAAATATTCATAAATACCTGATTCAAATGTCCCGCATAACATTCCACAAGTGGTAAATTACCATAGTCGCTGATTATTTGAATTTCCGGTCGTCGTGGATTGGCTTTCAATCGATATTTGAGGATCAAAATCGTACTATCGATACCATCATGAATATTGCAAATGACGGGATAATCATTTTCCACACGGGAGAAAGTACGTAAACTATCGCTAATGTCCTTGATGCGATCGCAGGCCATGATCATAGAATCAATAGACTTGGGTAAATCTTCTAAGATATAGTCTAAATGGATATTTACAGCATGATCGAGGATTTCTTCATCAGGATTGGGGAGATATTTTTGATAAAGTTCTAAATGTGTAAAAATATCCTTGAGAGTTGGTTTTGTTAGTTGTAGACTACCAAAAATAAAGCCCAAAGGATTATTTATTTCATGCGCAACACCAGCCACTAAATTACCCAAAGCTGACATTTTTTCGCTTTGGATGAGTTGTAATTGGGAAGTTTGTAATTCGGCGGTTTTTTCTGCTACTTGCTGTGCTAAATTTTGGGTCAAATAATGGAGTTGTAAATGAGTTTTCACCCGCGCTAATACCTCCTTTTCTGCAAAAGGTTTGGTAACATAGTCAACAGCACCCATTTCTAGAGCATTAATTTTGCTATCGGTATCAGTCAGGGCAGTCATAAAAATTACAGGAATATCAGAAGTGCGGGGATTTGCTTTTAAGCGTTGACAGGTTTCAAACCCATCAATTCCGGGCATCATAATATCTAGCAAAATTAAATCCGGGATTCTGCGCTCAATTTGTTGCAGAGCGCGTTCACCACTAGTAGCTATTGCTACATCAAACCCATCGTCGCTTAATGTCTTAGAAATAACATCTAAATTAGTAAGTATATCATCTACAATTAGAACTAACCCTGTCACCTCTACAGCCATTGTTCCTTACTCCTTAAAGTTTATTTATAGTCAGATACTGTTGAATCAATTCCTCAATCTTTTCGGATTGGTATAGCTTAACAAATTGGAGAACTTGCTGAATAAAAGGTTGATAGCGCTGGTCTTTTTGCTCAATTTGTTGAGCTACTTCCACCAGTTTTTTTAAGCGTCCCTCTTGGACTAGCTCTAATAACAGTTTTAAATCCCCAGAATCAGGAGCAATTAATTCTCCAGAAATAGCTGGACTTACCACCATTTCTTCATACTTCCAAATTAGCTGTAAATGACTTGCTAGAAGATGAAATAAATCCTGAGATTGAATTGGTTTGGCGAGAAAATCATCTCCTCCTGCATCTAAACTCATTTGCTGGTCTAACTGTGATACTGAAGCTGAGGAAACTATGACTTTCAATTGTTTTAAATTTGAATCGTTGCGTAATTGATTAAGCATTTCAAAACCATCCATGATAGGCATTGATAAATCTGTAATTACTAAATCTGGTAACTGTACTCGCATTTTATCTAAACCATCTTGTCCATCTGTTGCTTCTATAACTGCAAAACCCAAGGGTGCTAATAAATTTACAATTACAGCTCGATTTTCCCAACGGTCATCTACAACTAAAATCTGGCGCTGCGCTCCTACGTAACCGATAATATGTTCAACTTTGCTAGTTTGTTGCTGTATCCAGTCTGTAGCCAAAGGTAGTTCCAGATCAAAATAGAATTCACTTCCTACCCCTAATTGACTTTGGACTTGAATTTTTCCCCCCATCAATTGGACAATTTGCTGGCTAATCGCCAGTCCTAAACCTGTACCTTCAGCTTGACGCTGATGGTCTCCCACTTGCTCAAATGCTTGGAATAATTTTTGCATATCCTCATTGCTAATCCCGACACCTGTATCTTTGACTGCAAATCTGAGACTAGCGGATGGGATTTTATTGTGATTTAATTCTAACTGTCTCACCTGAAAAGTGACACTCCCTTTATCGGTAAATTTTACTGCGTTACCTAATAAATTAATCAGGACTTGTCGCAGACGCTTTTCATCGGTGACAACTCCACCTGGTAGATTAGCATCAGGTTCGTAATGGAACTTGATGTTTTTCTGTTGAGCGCGAATTTGAGAAATTTCGACCACACCTTGAAGTAACGCAGGTAAATAGATAGATTGGGGGGTCAGTTCAAGTTTGCGAGCTTCGATTTTAGAGATATCGAGAACATCGTTAATCAGACTCAGCAAGTGAGAACCGCATTGGTGAATGATATTAACTCCATGTCGTTCTTGTTCGGGGAGAACTTTGGAGCGTCCCAGGATTTGAGCATAGCCCAAGATCCCATTTAAGGGTGTGCGCAGTTCGTGACTCATATTAGCTAGAAATTCGCTTTTGGCGTGGTTAGCACTATCAGCTTTTCTTTTTGCTTCCACTAGTTCGACAGTGCGTTCTGCGACTCGAAGTTCTAGTTGACTATTGATCTGCGCCAATGATTGAAAGGAATCCTGGAGTTTTTGCGCCATGCGATTAAAAGATGCTGCTAGATCTGCTAATTCATCAACATTGGAAGTTTCTATGCGTTGATTTAAGTCACCATCAGCGATCGCCATAGATGCTTGATTTAATCCCACAATCGGTTGCGTGATCCACCGTGAGGTATAAATTCCCACAAAGGTTGCTAATACTAATGCTCCTAAGCATAACAAAATAGTGGTTCTAGTGTTGGCGTTAATTCGAGCCATAAAGTCTGATTCGGGAATAATTACCACAATCAACCAATCCAGACCTCTACCATCTTGCAGAGGTATGACCTTGACAAATTGTTGTTGACCAGCCAAGAAAAAACTTATTTCCTGTGGACTGTTAATTTTATGAAAATCTTGATAGGAATTTTGTAAATATTTAGCAGTAGCTTTGACTAAAACATCTTTACTATTAGTTGCTGCTAATCGGGCTGTTTCTTTGCTTCCCTTGATCAATATGTAGGGTTGTTCCAAGTTAGAACTAGCGACTAGATTACCATCTCGTTCAATAATAAATGCTTGTCCTGTACGACCTATATTCAATGTATGTAAAAATTCACTAATTCGAGCAAGCGCTATATTAATAGTCAATACACCATCAAATTTATCTTTTCTCTGATAAATGGGAAAAGCAATACCAAGACCCAAACTATCGTATGATACATATTTATAAATTGGAGACCAAAAAGGTTTACCTTTGGCTTTCGCTAGCTGATACCAAATACGATTTTGCGGATACAGCTTTTTATTTGCTTGATAAATCCCGATGCGATTCCCTACGTTATCAGTATTATAAATGTGGATAATATTATGATTACTTGGGTTAGATATAGAAATTCTTAAGATACTAGTTCTAGGATCACGGTTAGGTGCGATATATTCACCTCGTTCATTTCCGTAAGAGTTAAATGTCAGGTTTTTAAACAAGGAAAGTTGATGCCAAAGATGTTTTTCCATTGACATCGAATCATTGAGTTTTAGCTTTCCCTGGTTGATATCCGCCATGGTAATTTGACCGAGAAGGTAGGGATTAGAGATAAATGTATCTAGCTCGACTTTGATGCGATCGCCAATTTCGGAACGCAACTGCGAAGCAACATCATTGACAGCTTTTTGCCCATTTCGATAAGATAAGTAGCCAACTAAACTAACCGCCGCAAATATTTGAACCACAAATGGAGCAATTAAAATTAATCTTAGGGGAATAGACCTATGGTTATTTTTTGGCTGAAATTGCTGAATGTTCATGGTATAATTTTCATAGAGTTTCCAGGTACTATAATTCTCTCTTTTCCAGAATAAATATTAAATTGCTTTTCTCTCAAAAACCCAATCAGAGTAATCCCAAATTCCTGGGCGATGGATACGGCTAAACTACTAGGAGCAGAGACAGAACAAACTATGGGGATTCCCGCAGCAGTAGACTTTTGCAAAATTTCAAAACTAGAGCGACCGCTGACCATTAAAATATGATTACTCAAAGGTAACTGATTAGCGAGTAGCGCTGAACCAATTAATTTATCTAGAGCATTGTGACGCCCAACATCTTCCTGTGCATTAATCAACTGTCCTCCAACATCAAAAATAGCCGCAGCGTGTAAACCACCTGTAGATTTAAAGATATTTTGTGCTGCTCGTAATTGATGGGGTAAGCTATAAATTATGTCTGGGGTGACTAGAGGTGCGGGAGCCATAGTGGGATATCCTCTTAGTCGGAGAGATTCCAGACTAGTCTTACCACAAACACCGCAAGCACTATTCGTATAAAAATGTCGTTCTAACGGTTGTAAATCTGGAACTAACTGCGATCGCAACGCCACATTGAGAATATTGTCCCGTTTTTCTCCCTCGCTACAGTAACTAATCTGATCAATATCTTCTCGACAATTAACCACTCCTTCAGCATAGAGAAATCCAGCAGCTAAAGCAAAATCCTCTCCTGGTGTGCGCATAGTCACAGCTATGGTGAGATTTTGATTAACTAGGCGAATTTCCAAAGGTGCTTCTGTGGTCACATAATCTAAACGGGGACGGACTTGATTCTGGGATACGACCCAGACAGTGATTTTGGATTTGCTAGATTGTTGCATATTCATGCCATAAAAAAGCTCTTGCGTTAAAGCAAGAGCAGCGAAATCGATAGATTATAGCAATGTTGAAAAACCTGATAACTTATCTAACTAGTCTAGGTTATTCATAAACATTACTGGCTCTGTCTCGCGGTCGATTCCTTTCTCAAAACCACCAGCAGCTGCACGAGCGCGACCAGCGTGCCATAAGTGACCAATGAGGAAGAAGAAACCTAACACAAAGTGAGAGGTAGCTAACCAAGCGCGAGGAGATACATAGTTAAAGGAATTGATTTCAGTCGCCACACCACCTACAGAGTTAAGAGAACCCAAAGGAGCGTGGGTCATGTATTCAGCCGCACGACGAGCTTGCCAAGGCTGAATATCTTTCTTGATTTTATCTAAGTCAAGACCATTAGGACCACGTAGAGGCTCTAACCAAGGACCACGGAAATCCCAGAAGCGCATGGTTTCACCACCGAAGATGATTTCACCAGTAGGAGAACGCATCAAGTACTTCCCTAAACCAGTTGGACCTTGCGCTGAACCCACGTTAGCACCTAAGCGTTGGTCGCGGATCAAGAAGGTGAGAGCTTGAGCTTGAGAAGCTTCTGGACCTGTGGGTCCAAAGAATTCACTGGGGTAAACAGTGTTGTTGTACCAAACCATGATGGAAGCAATAAAGCCCATCAAAGCCAGAGCACCCAAGCTGTAAGATAGATAAGCTTCACCAGACCAGATAAACGCACGACGCGCCCAAGCAAAAGGCTTAGTAAAGATGTGCCAAATTCCACCAGAAATGCAAATTAAGGCAATCCAAATATGACCGCCAATGACATCTTCGAGGTTATCTACGCTGACGATCCAACCTTCACCACCAAAAGGAGCTTTGATTAAATAGCCAAAAATGATCGCTGGGTTGAGCGTGGGATTAGAAATTATCCGCACGTCACCACCACCAGGTGCCCAAGTATCATAAATACCACCGAAGAACATAGCCTTCAGTACCAACAGCAGCGCACCTAAGCCTAAAATGATCAGGTGGAAGCCAATGATATTGGTCATCTTATTTTTGTCTTTCCAGTCATAACCAAAGAATGAAGAATACTCTTCTAAGGTTTCTGGACCACGAACTGCGTGGTAAATACCGCCAAAGCCCAAAACCGCAGAGGAAATGAGATGGAGGACTCCGACAACAAAGTAGGGGAAGGTATCAACAACTTCACCACCTACACCTACACCCCAACCCAAAGTAGCGATATGAGGTAATAGAATTAAGCCTTGTTCGTACATTGGCTTTTCAGGAACAAAGTGAGCAACTTCAAATAAAGTCATTGCTCCAGCCCAGAAAACGATTAAGCCAGCATGAGCTACGTGAGCGCCCAAGAGCTTACCAGACAAATTAATTAAACGAGCATTACCAGACCACCAGGCAAAACCTGTGGAATCTTGGTCGCGTCCACCGCTTAAAACTGAAGATCTATTAGAGAGCGTTACCACGTGGTAATACCTCCTCAGGGAATATAAATTGTTCGTGGGGTTGGTCTTGAGGAGCCATCCAAGCGCGGATACCCTCGTTCAGCAAAATGTTTTTGGTATAGAAAGTTTCAAACTCAGGGTCTTCCGCTGCTCGCAATTCTTGCGATACAAAGTCATAAGCCCTTAAGTTCAAGGCTAAACCGACAATTCCTACAGCACTCATCCATAATCCAGTGACGGGGACGAATAACATGAAGAAGTGTAACCAGCGTTTGTTGGAAAAAGCAATCCCAAATATCTGTGACCAGAATCGGTTCGCTGTCACCATGGAATAGGTTTCTTCTGATTGGGTAGGGTTGAAAGCACGGAAAGTATTCGCTGCTTCACCATCTTCAAACAGAGTATTTTCTACTGTCGCACCATGAATAGCACATAAAAGAGCGCCACCCAAGACTCCGGCAACACCCATCATATGAAAGGGGTTGAGTGTCCAGTTGTGGAAACCTTGCAGGAATAGGAGAAAGCGGAAAATTGCTGCTACTCCAAAGCTGGGCGCAAAGAACCAGCTGGATTGTCCCAAGGGATAGATCAAGAACACGCTGACAAATACAGCGATTGGTGCAGAAAATGCTAATGCGTTATAAGGACGCACGCCAATCAATCGCGCAATTTCAAATTGACGCAACATGAAACCAATCAAACCAAATGCTCCATGGAGAGCTACAAAAGGCCATAAACCACCCAATTGAAACCAACGGGTGAGGTCGCCTTGAGCTTCTGGTCCCCAAAGCAAGAGGAGGGAATGTCCGAGGCTATCTGCTGGGGTTGATACTGCTACGGTGAGGAAGTTAGCACCTTCTAAGTAGGAAGAAGCTAATCCATGGGTGTACCAGGAAGTAACGAAGGTTGTACCTGTCAACCAGCCGCCTAATGCCAGAAAGGCGCAAGGAAATAATAAAATTCCTGACCAACCGACAAAGACAAAGCGATCGCGTTTCAACCAGTCGTCTAGAACGTCAAACCATCCTCTATTAGCAGAGGCGCGTCCAACTGCGATGGTCATCTGAATAAAATCCTTTTCTTTACTAGTCTACTTAGTCACTCTAAGTCAAGCTTAGGTTTCTAGCTACTTTTACTGGTTCTGTTTATTATTCTAGTCTTGAAAAGATGAGAATTTTAATAATATGACATAATTCTTCTCATAAATCTACTAACTTGCCATTCAGACTGCTAAGATGGGAGACTGAGGAAAGAATATCTGACAGACCAACAAAGTTTCATGACGGGATCAACAACAATTGACAAAGGCGATCGCCCCTTACATCAGAACGTTCTCGGCTCTCGTCGATGGAGTAACTACTGGTGGGCGACTGTAGTAACTTTGGGATCTGGAGGCTTTTTCTTAGCTAGTATATCCAGCTACCTCAAAGTCAATTTACTCATAGTTACCGATGCAACTCAACTAGTATTTGTACCTCAAGGGCTAGTCATGGGGTTCTACGGTTGTGCTGGTATACTTTTAGCCGCATATCTCTGGCTAGTGATTCTCTGGGATTTAGGAGGTGGCTATAACGATTTCAACCAGCAAACTGGCAAGTTTAAAATTTTTCGTTGGGGGTTTCCCGGAAAAAATCGCCAGATAGAAATTGAATGCAGTATTGAGGATATTCAGTCTGTCCGGTTAGCTTTGAAAGAAGGTCTTAACCCCAAACGCGCAATTTACCTTCGAGTTAAGGGACGACGGGACATTCCCCTGACCAGGGTAGGTCAACCATTATCTTTAGCGGAGTTGGAAACACAAGCAGCCGAATTGGCTCGGTTTTTAGGCGTTCCATTAGAAGGGATTTAGCAAACAAAGAAATTAATGGGAATTAATGGGAATTAATTGCGTAAGTTGTGTGAATTTTAGGGAACAACAGCAGGATAAGATATTTTCGTTGATTAAATCATTAACAATGCGATTCAGATTTTCACTCAGATTTTCACAATTTTTGGCTACATTCTTGGTCATTGGTGCGTTGATCTTGGGAGGATGTACAACTGATAAAGCTGGTTCTGTTACATCTCCAACATCAACAGCTACGTCTAATCCAATTACCTCCAGCCCAGCCCAGACAAATACTCAGACAAAAGCAGTATCAGAAAATAATAGTGAGAGTGTTCCAGGTATGAAAGGTTTACCCAGGCTTGAAGGTAAGGCAACTGTGGTGATGACGGTTAAAGGTTCCCCCATTACTATCGAAGTAGATGGAACTGATGCACCCATTACAGCAGGTAATTTTGTTGACTTAGTACAAAAGGGTATTTACGATGGTCTAGCATTCCATCGGGTTGTGCGTAGCCCTCAACCATTTGTGGCTCAAGGTGGAGATCCTCAGAGCAAAAACCCTAAACTAGCTATGGAGCAATTGGGAACTGGTGGTTATATTGACCCAACTGGTCATGAACGCTATATACCTTTAGAAATCAAGGTTAAAGGTGATACAGATCCAATTTATAGCAAGACATTAGAATCAGCTGGGATCACTAAACCCCCTGTTTTACAACATAAACAAGGTGCGATCGCCATGGCGCGATCGCAAATGCCAGATTCAGCTTCTTCCCAGTTCTACTTTGCTTTAGCAGATTTAGGATTTTTAGATGGTAACTATGCTGTATTTGGTAACGTTACTAACGGTTTCGACGTAGTTAACAAAATCCAACAAGGCGATCGCATTGATAAAGCTACAGTGACAAAAGGCGCAGAAAACCTGAAAACAACAGATAAATAATCAGCTCAATCATCAGAAGTTACCACCAGCTGTGAACAAAGTTGTAGTCACAGGTATTGGTCTAGTTTCCACTTTGGGCAAAAGTCTAGAGGAAAGCTGGAAAAATTTGCTTGAGGGTAAAACTGGGATTAGATTACATCAGCCGTTTCCCGAACAGGGATTAGTTCCTTTAGGCTTAATTGGTCAAAAACCATCTGAATTAAGTGAACTAACTCAGATGGTTTTGACCAACCTATTACGCGATGCTGAATTAGAGCTACCTTTAACCAATTGTGGTGTAGTTATTGGGTCTAGTCGTAGTTATCAAGGGTCTTGGGAAAAAATGTCCCCAAGAATGTCCCCAAGAATGTCCCCAGAGCATTGGCTAGATACTTTACCCCATATGGGAGCGATCGCCGTCGCTAGACAGATGGGAGTATGTGGTCCAGTCTTAGCGCCAATGGCGGCTTGTGCGACAGGAATTTGGGCTTTGAGTCAAGCAGCGCTGATGATTCAAACGGGACAATGTCAACAGGCGATCGCTGGAGCGATAGAAGCACCCATTACACCTTTAACATTATCAGGATTTCGGCAAATGGGTGCTTTGGCAAAAACAGGAGCCTATCCCTTTGATGTATACCGGGAAGGATTAGTCTTGGGGGAAGGAGCAGCCTTATTTGTCTTGGAATCAGCAGATTCAGCCAAACAAAGACAGACAAAGATTTATGGTGAAATTTTAGGTTTTGGTTTAACAGCAGACGCATATCATCCTAATCAACCAGAACCGACTGGAAAAAGTGCGATCTTAGCCATTAAGCAATGTCTAAAGCGTAGTGATTTAAAACTGAAAGACATAGAGTATATTCATGCGCATGGTACTGCGACTCGTCTCAACGATCATATAGAAAGTATAATTATCCAAGATTTATTTAACTCAAGATTTAACTCAAGATTTAACTCAAGCACAGCAGTTAGTTCCACCAAAGGAAGTACAGGACATACATTAGGAGCATCAGCAGCCTTAGGTGTAGCTTTTACCCTTATGGCTTTGCGAGAGCAAATTTTACCTCCTTGTGTGGGACTACATCAACCACAATTCGATTTAGACTTTGTCCTCACAGCCAGGGAAAATCGGACTCAAAAAGCCTTATGTTTTAGTTTTGGTTTTGGCGGAACTAACGCTGTCATAGCTTTGAACGCAGCGGGGAACTAACCCTCAAGTAGAGTACGTCAGTTATTTTAATTACTTTATACTGAAAATTACCAAAGAATTAAACCTCATTCGTAAACAGGAGCTAATGCTGTGTATCACTATAGTATTCGCCATAGTATTCGCAATATTGTTCACATTTATTATTGAGGTAAGAAGTATAAAATAATTAGAGTAACGATCAGGATATAAAACCATGAAATTAAATTTTGGCAGGCTTTCATCTCTGTCTCTGTTGACATTTACTTTAACCTTGTCCAACGCAGTATTAGAGGTAAAAGCACAATCATACTCGACCCCCAGAGCTTGGCTAATCAGTCAAAAATTCCAACCACCAATAGGAAATGACCCCAAACCTGCAACTACTGGTGGCGCGACCCGTGGCGGAGCAACCTGTTTCACAGGCCAAAAAGGATTAACTCCCCTGCTACCTGCTAACAAACTAGGTTTGACATTCACAAACAATCCTACTTTTTTTTGGTATACCCCTCCTACTCCTGTCAAAACCGCAGAATTTGTCATCGCTACTAATGATGATGAAGATCAGGAATTGTACAAAACCACTTTGACTCTTCCCGATAAATCGGGAATTGTGGGATTCACTTTACCCAAAGATGTATCTATTTTAAAACAAGGAAAAACCTATCACTGGACTGTAACAGTTATTTGTGACCCTAAAGATCCTGGTGAGAATCCACGTTTAGACGGCTTGGTAAAACTGACTAGCCCTAATAAAAAGCTATCTCAAGCTTTAGCGGCTGCAGACCCAAGTATAGCGTCTAATCTTTATGCCAAAAATGGTATTTGGTATGAAGCCTTAGATAACTTAGTCAAGTTACGTAAGACCAAACCACAGAACCAAAGAATAAAGCAAAATTGGCAAGATTTTTTGGGTTCCGTGGGATTGGATAACATGTTTGGGGAGCCTTTTGTTGACCTTCCTCCCCAAAAAAATAGTTAATTAATCTTTAATTAATCTTTAGTCAATAATTTATGTGGGAAAAGCTGAAAAAGCCATTATGGCAATGGCGAGGAATTGTCATTGCTGTTCCCAACGCTACGATTATTATAATTGCATTACGTCTAACCGGATTATTGCAATCTTTAGAGTTAACAGCACTAGATAAATTTTTTTTACTGCGTCCACCCGAACCTGTTGATAAACGTATTGTAATAGTTGATATAACTGAGGCGGATATTCGTCAACAGGGGCGTTGGCCGATTTCTGACAAGGTTCTGGCTAATTTACTCAATCAGATTAAACAGCAAAAACCTAGAGCTATTGGTTTAGATATTTATCGTGACTTACCAGTAAATCCTGGTCATCAAGACTTAGTTAAAATATTTAAATCTACTCCTAATCTTATTGGTATCCAAAAGGTTTATAACAACGCCGATAGCGCTAATGTTGATCCTCCACCTGAGCTGAAGCGACTCGATCAAGTTGCTGGGAACGATTTACCTTTAGATGGGGATGGTAAAATTCGCCGAGCACTTTTGTATTTATCTTCCCCCAAAGGTGAGGTTATCCAGAGTTTTGGTTTAAAACTAGCACTGTTGTATTTAAAGGTTGAGGGAATTAATGAACGCCCATCGGTAATCAACCCAAATTATCTGCAATTGGGTCGGGGGATTTTTCCCAAGTTTAGAGCCAATGAAGGTGGTTATATTAGAGCCAGTTCAGGAGACTATCAAATACTATTAAACTATCGAGGACGCACACAGGAATTTGAGCATGTTTCACTCGCAGCAGTTCTGGAGAAACGCATTCCCTCTGATTTAATGCGGGACAAGGTCGTATTAATCGGTTCATCGGCGGAAAGCTTAAAAGATATTCTCTATACTCCTTATACTAGTCAAGTTTTTGCTTCTCCAGAGCGGATGGCGGGTGTAGTAATTCATGCCAATTTCACTAGTCAAATTTTGAGTGCTGCTTTGGATGGTCGTCCGCAAATTCAAGCTTGGGAGGAGCCTGTTAAGTATATATGGATTTTGATTTGGGCAACTATTGGCTCTACATTGTGTTGGTTACAACGTCATCATAATAGCCCATTGATTACTATCAGTGTAATTTTTGCAGGTGGTATGTTGATCGGTATCTGCTATGTGGCATTTTTATTTGGCTGGTGGATTCCCCTGATCCCATCACTTTTGGCTTTGACAGGTTCTGCGATCGCTGTTACCCAATATATGGCTCACAGCGCCGCCAATATGCAAAAGACCTTTGGGCGTTACCTTTCTGATGAAGTTGTTACCACATTAATCGATACTCCTTCTGGATTAACTTTAGGCGGAGAACGTAGAAAAGTCTCGATTCTCATGTCTGACTTACGCGGATTTTCCGCTATTTCGGAACAATATCCCCCAGAGCAAGTGGTAACAATCCTGAATTTTTACTTAGAAGCGATGACAGACATTATCGATCGCTACAAAGGGACAATTAATGATTTTATGGGAGATGGGATTTTAGTCATGTTTGGCGCACCAATTAGCCGTGAAGATGATACTGAGCGAGCTATTGCTTGTGCAATTGCGATGCAGTTAGCTATGCCTCAAGTCAACGCCAAAAATCAGCAAATGAATTTACCCACATTGGAAATGGGGATTGGGATCAATACAGGTGAGGTGATCGCGGGAAATATTGGTTCTCAAAAACGAGCAGAATACACAGTCATTGGTAGCCATGTGAATTTAGCTGCTCGTGTGGAATCCTACACTGTCGGAGGACAAGTGTTAATTTCGGAAAATACTTTTGCTGATGCGTGTATTGATTTGAGAATCGATGGTGAATTAGAAGTAGAACCCAAGGGTCTTAAACAGCCAATTAATTTGTACGAAGTTGGGGGAATTGGGGGGAAATATAATCTTAATCTCCCTAAAGTAGAAGAGGATATAGTCAGTTTGACTGATGCTCTACCGATAGAATATATTATCTTACAGGATAAAAATGCTGGGGGAAAACTACTTTCGGGAATGTTGGTAGGACTATCAGAACATAGCGCTCAATTACAGTCCTATCATGCATTAGAAAGGTTAAGCAATATCAAGCTCAGATTATTGACAGATACAGCATTTTTTGATGAAGAACCAGATATTTATGCTAAGGTAGTCAAAAAACTTGCTATTGATCAAGATAAATTCCTGATTCGATTTACAGCTTTGACTCCAAAAGCAATTAATCGACTGAATCGATTACGTCAAATTGCAGGCTCTTGATGGTTGGGAAGCAGATAAATAATCCCAGAGAGTAGGGTCAAAGCTACAGCTACCCAAAAGGCGATTAAACCTAAAATTTCTCCATTACTTGGTAAAGGTGCGATCAACAAAGATACGGCGATAATTTGGCTTACGGTTTTTAATTTCCCCCAAATATTCGCCCCAGTCACCTGAGTTTGATTGACTCGCCAGCCAGCGATCGCCAATTCCCGTCCCAAAATCAAAAACACTCCCCAAGCGGGAACCTTACCCAATTCTACCAAAACTAATAAAGGCGCTAAAATTAACAACTTATCCACCAAGGGGTCAAGGAATTTACCTAAATCACTGACTTGATTGAGTTTACGGGCTAAATACCCATCTAACCAATCGGTCAAAGACGCAATCAAAAAGATAATTAGACATACCCATCTGGATTGAGATGTAGTATTTTCCAAGCCGTAAAGTAGAAACGGTATTCCCAAGAGTCGAGAAAAGGTAATCCAATTAGGTAAAGTCATTTGTTGATGTTAGCTGATGTTAATATAATTAGGGAAAAGTGAACTGATATAATTAAGAAAAGGTTAAATTGAGTGATACCTAAAAGCATTAAAAAAAACTTTAAAAAGGGGATGTTTCCCTTAAGCTATCTCTTCCTTATCGGTATAATAATTGTATTAGTTATTGCTTGCTTCCAAGCAGAATCTTTTGGTACCTCTAGTATACCTGTGAAGATTACTTATCAACCCTACATTCAACCAGGTAGTCCAAGTCCAGGGGCTAAAAAAGCTACGAGGCTCGGATTGTGAATACAATGTACAACATCCAGAATCTCTCTATACCAGGAGTATCTCAGTTACCTAAACCAGATTTAGCCTTGAATACTGGAGATAACGTCTATCTTAAAGGGTCTGAGGGAAATTATAGTGATTTCTGGATGCCTGTTTGGAACAGTGATATTGCCAGTAATTCCCAAGGTGCGCCTTATATTCGCAATATTCCCTATTATATAGTTATCGGAAATCATGATATTGGCGGTGGTGGAGACAGAGCTAATTTATTGGCTGACGATTCTGCTGGTCGCTACAGTGGGAATCTAGATGGTGGTGATGCGCTTCAATATTACAACAATTACTATTTTCCCTTAAATGGACCGACTGGATTTGACCCCCAGTATGTATTCAATGGGGATGCTTACAAGACAGATGGTTGGTATTTCAAATATCAGGGTAAAAGTTATGATTCACCCCAAGCGATCGCTGCTTTCCGAGACAGTACGACTGTAGATATGGGTGAGGGAAAGAAACGTCAGATTGACCATATGAGTAACTATTCGTTTGATTATGGTAATGCTCATTTTGTCTTCTTAGATGCAAATCCCCATCTCTTTAATGCGATTTTTACTTTCACTCCAGTTTACCAAACCGCCCTCTATAATTTTCCAGAATATCCCACAAAACTGCGCAATTGGTTAATCAACGACCTAGATAGTAGTCAGAAAACCTGGAAAATTGTTGTGTTCCATCAAGCAGCTTTTACTTCAGGTAATTCCACATTGCAGAATAATCAAATGCGTCGCATTGTGAAAGTTCTTGAAGACCACGGTGTGAATTTGGTTTATAACGGTCATGAACATAATTATCAGCGATCGCACCCTCTACGCGCTCTTGAATCTGTAGCTGATATCCCTACTACCAAGGGGAATCCAGCAGTGGCGATCGATTCCCGGTTTAATGGGAAAGATATCACCGTTCCCGATGGAGTACTTTATATTATAGAAGGCGCGGGAGGCGATCGCGATTTTGACAATAACTTAAAAGAACCTCGTGGTCAGGGAGAAGGAGTAGACCAAGATGATTCAGCGACAGGAAATTTCACCTATGCGCCTGGGTTAACATTTCCCAATGGAAAAGCTGGTTGGATGGATAACAAATTGACCACTATCCAGATGACTCCCTTTTTACCCAATGCTGGAAGTGGACCTAAAATTACCGCTCACTTTAAATCTAAGGTATTTTCCTTTGGTGACGTGATCATTAAAGATAATCAGCTGACTCACTATCAAATTTCTGAACCATTACAGAATAGATCATCAGCGACAACGCGTAATCCTTTTCCTTATGGTAGAGATTTCCAGGGGAAACGTCTCAATGACCCGATTCCAGAAACATTGATCGATCCGCAAAAGGGTGTAGTGATAACGAAAGAGCAAAAAGGTAGTCCAGTCTTACTAGATAAATTTACTATTACTCAACCAGATATCAAAAATAGTTTGGTAGCGCAGCTAGTCGCTCCTAAGATTGTCAAGGCTGGTAAGAATTTCAATTATGAGGTTAGTATTACGAATAATTCACCTTATCCACTCAACGGGACACAGGTTGTAGTTACTCTCCCAAAAAAAGTGAATTTTGTGGGTAAATTAAGTCCTTCTATTACCCAGCATCAACAAAATAATCAACAAAGTATTGTTTTCACTTTGGGTCGTTTGGAAATTGGTAAACAACGTCAGATACATCTACAAGTAAAGCTTTCACCAAATATTCGCCCTGGAAATAAATTATCTACTACTGCTATTGTGCGCTCTAGTACCGCTTTACCAGTTAAGGTAAATAGCGCCATTACTAGGATTTTTAGTTAATATGGATTTTTAGTAGATACATCGAAAGAAAGGTGAGAGCGATAAAAACAAACGTTAAATTCCATAAAAAAGTTGACTTGTCCAAAAATCAATGGAACATTATTAGCTTCAGTCCAAGCAAATACCAATTTTATAGCCTCAAAGTCTGCTACCCTGACTAATAAAATCAGTACACGAGCTTCAAACTGGGCAAGATTACCTGTTAATTGTAATGACGTTGTTGTATCTTGCCAATTAGCACCAATTTCGAGTCCTAATTGATAAGGTAATACATTAACAGTTGATCCAGTATCAAGTAAACCTAGAGCCTGTAATTCTTGTCCACAATGAATTAGAGTAATTGGTAAATATGGTCTAAACCCCGCTTCTCCCAATGAAGTATCAAACGTTGTAAAAGAGTATTTATGTGAATTACTCATGATTCCTATTTTCCGCTTCTAGCACTTTCAGCATAATATTTGCTGCTGTAAAAGCATCGTAAGGTGAAGATACAGGATAAGACATTCCCTGTTTAAGTAATTGTAATTCTTCTTGTGCTAACTCTGATGCTAAGTATTGTATAATTTGCAATTTTTCAGCCCGATTCAATTCATCTAATAAAGGCATTAATTCAAGTATAGTCATAAAATGAATCCAATTAAGGTTCAGGTACTCTATATTAATTATATTTGGACAAGATTCCTAAAGTGAGTAGTGATGTCGTATTTTAAAGGCGATCGCTCATTTACGTGTAGAATATCAATGCAAATGTGCTTGCATTGATATTTAGACTAGCCAATAGTCCTGAATATTAGTTATAATAGTAAACAGATTAGTCACGTTAGTGAATCTAGTGCTAATTGAAACGAAAGGGAATATGAATCAAAAAGAGTTTGAATATATATTCAACAATCTCACGAATCGGCGTAAAGAGGTATTACAAAGAATACTCTCTGGTTCAACAGATGCTGACATAGCTACAGCTATGGATATTGGCGAACCATCTGTCAGGAAATTTATTGAAAGAATATGTGAGGAATTTGGACTAGCAACAGCAAGTACTCAAACCCGTCGCTACAAGCGATCTGAGTTAGTTACCCTATTTGCTAAATACAAACCCGAATTACTCACTGAACAACAGCCTAAATTTAGCAATCAAGTAGCAGTAGTAGAAACTCCAAATTTAGTTGACACAAATGTTACTGAATTAGTGCTGCAATTAATACTAGCTAATCAACCGATACTGGAGGATTTAAAAAAAGTGTTAAATCGGTTCGATTTCAATGAACAGGAAAAAACGCACCTAGCTAGGTCTTTGAATAAAGTTGGCTATCAATACTATATAAAAAGTGATTTTCCCAAAGCCATATCTTATCTAGAATTAGCAGTTGAATTACAATCTAACTACGGAATTGCTCATTATAATCTAGGTTCAGCTTATGAAAAGCTAGATAATTGGGAGCAAGCTTCATCTCATTATAAGATTGCTACCCAATATCAAAATAGGAGCGCTGATGCTGCTATTAATAATCTAGCCCGATTGCAAATTCTACAAGGGAATAATGCAGTTGTTGTGGAAATGATTGAACCAGTTTTAGCCAAAACCAAAGATAATACTATCAAAGCTGCATTGTATAAAAATCTTGGCTGGGCTTATTTTCAGCAAAATTGCTATCAACAAGCTAAACAATATTTACTCACCTCCCTAGATTATGTGAGTGAATATGCTCCAGCCTATGCTTTACTCGCAAAGGTCCATGAATCTGAAGGAGACCAAGAAAGTGCGATCGCCTCATGGCAAAAATTTCTCGAATATTTTTCCCGCGACCAAGAAACACAAAGAGTTTGTAGCCAATTACCAGAATTGGAAATCTGGAGACTGGACGGACTGAGAACTATCAATTTCCATCATCAAGAAAACAGTTAAAAATTCTCAATGTCCCTCACCATCAGAGAATTTAAGGTGAGGGCGATCAGATTATTTAACTAGGTGGAACAATTGGGTCTTCATCATCTGGATCGGTTTGAGAACTAGAATTGATCACACTCTGAGATGTTGATACTACATTTGTCATAACTCGTTCCTCCCATGAAAGAATCAATTTAGAAGAAGCGAGGGGCCCACTGCGCTGTTGAAATTTCTTGTTTTAGATTTCTGGATTTCCTAATTATTATTATGTCTGGATTCCAGGGAAACCTAAACCTGAAAAAGTAGGGTATTTGCTCAGGGAAATTAACTACGATCAAGACTATGTAGTAAGTAAATGGTCAGAAAAATTCAGTTAAATTCAGTTAAATTCAGATGTCTTGACAAAAAGTCAGGAAAGCTCAGGAGTAATTAAGAGTTCTTTTCCTTGAAGGAAAAGAACTGAGAAAATTTACACTTAGATAGTATACTGAGAAACATACAGGATAGAATCACATTAATACTAAGTTAAACATTTATATAAACTCTACTACTATTGAGACTTATTTATGCTGTATCAAAATGAAGCTTCCTGGGAGGAAATTAAACAATTTGTCGATGAAATTTTATTTCAATCCACTCAAAAATACTTAAGTGATACTGAGGTAGAGGTATTAAAAGGATGTTGGGAGGGAAAGAGGTATGAAGATATCGCGCTGGAGCAGGATTTCTCTTATAAATATATTCAAAATGATATTGGTGCTCAATTATGGCGGAAGCTAACAGATGGACTAGAAGTACCAGTGAGTAAGAAAAATTTTCGCCAAACACTGAATCGGGAAAGAAGAAAGCGAAACAACCGAGAATTAATTACATCATTAAACAACTTAGAACTTCCCCATAATCCGGTTCCGTTAAATTCGCCCTTTTATATAGAAAGGTATTCTATTGAATCTTTCTGCTACGAAGTGATCAAACAACCTGCGGCGTTAATTCGGATCAAATCACCTAGACAGATGGGAAAAACTTCACTTCTAGATCGAATTCTTGCTCAAGCGCATAGTTATGGTTATCGGACAATTCGCTGGAATTTACAGGACGTAGACCAAACGACGTTTAGTAGTTTGAATAATTTCTTGCGTTGGTTCTGTATGTATGTGACGCGGGAATTAAATTTACCTGATTGTGTCGATGATTTTTGGCAAGAGTTAACAATTGGGAGCAAGATTAGCTGTAAAACCTATTTTCAAGATTATTTATTTCAGCAAATAGATAGTCCATTAGTCTTGGCTTGTGATGAAGTAGACCAAGTTTTCAAATATCCTGATATTTCTCAAGAGTTTTTTGGGCTATTGCGTAGTTGTCATGAAGAAGCTAATAATCGGGATATCTGGAAAAAATTCCGATTGATAATAGCACATTCGACTGAAAATTATGGTCATTTAGATATTAATCAGTCACCATTCAACGTGGGACAACCCATAGAGTTAACAGAATTTACCCCCTTACAAGTACAGGAATTAGCACAGCGTCACCGACTGGATTGTTATCCTGATTTAGTTTCACAAATCATGACAATAGTAGGAGGTCACCCATATCTCATCCGGTTAGCATTTTATCACTTAGCACGGTCTTCCTCAAATATATCAGAGGAACTGGAGAAATTAGTCCGAGATGCTCCTACTAATGAGGGAATTTATAGTCAACATTTACGACGACATTTAGATATTCTCAGAGAAAATCAAAAGTTAGCATTAGCATTTATAGAGGTTCTTAACCAAACCAAAGGAGTCCAATTAGATTCTATAATAGGGTATCAGTTGTATAGTATGGGGTTAATTAAATGGCAAAGAAATCAAGCTATCCCCCGCTGCGAGTTGTATCGTCAATATTTTAGCGATCAATTAGGTGAATGAAGCGAAATTAATTTATGGATTCTGATAAATCATCTCTATTAGATTCGTCGATCAACTATTACAGAGTTGGTGGTAGTTTACCTCATGATATTCCTAGCTATGTCAAGCGACAAGCTGATGAAGAATTATATCAAGGGTTAAAAAATGGAGATTTTTGTTGTGTATTCAATTCTCGCCAAATGGGAAAATCTAGCTTAAGAGTACAAACCAGAAAAAAGCTAGAAGAAGAAGGAATTAGATGTACATCTATCGATATGACAAATGTAGGTAGTTCTGAATCTACTGCGGAAAAATTTTATGCAGGAATCACTTATGAATTATGGTCTGGTTTTTTTAATCATGTATCGGAATTTTCCCCTTGGTGGGAGTCACAGAAAGTCTTACCTCCTTTACAAAGATTGAGTCAGTTTATCGAGAAGGAATTACTAGAAAAATTCTCTGAAAAAGTTGTCATTTTTATTGATGAAATTGACAATCTGATGAACAGAGAAGTGAAAGATGAATTTTTAGGATTTATTCGCGCTTGCTATGATAACCGAGCAGATAAACAACAATATAAACGTATTACATTTTGTTTATTGGGTGTGGTGACACCATCAGATTTAAAAAATAGCAGAGGAGTACCTTTTAATATTGGTAAAACGATTGAACTAACTGGGTTTAATTTCCAGGAAGCAGAGAAATCTTTAACTCCAGGATTAGCGGAAAAAGTGGATGCGCCTGAATCGGTTTTAGCAGAAATATTACGTTGGACCGGAGGACAACCTTTTCTCACCCAAAAGTTGTGTAAACTAATTGTAGAAAAGTCAGAAAATCGTCAGCCAAATATTGAGAATTTAGTTAGGAGTTACATTATTGAAAACTGGGAATTTTATGATGAACCAGAGCATTTAAGAACAATCAAAAATCGTCTACTATTAATTGATTCAGATGTTGTCTGTAGACGGCTAGGAATTTATAGACAGATATTACAAAAATATCCGATTGTAGCTGACGATCATCCTGATAAAATAGCATTAAGATTATCTGGTTTAGTAGTCAAATACCAGGGAAAACTCAAGGTTTGTAACTATATCTATGAAAGTATATTTAACTTAGATTGGATTGAAAAAAATCTAAACTTGATAGACTATAACTCAAAATCATTAGATATCAGTGATGAATTAAGCAGCACATTCGTTAAATTCGTTTTGAGTTATACTGTGCTAGTACCTGTAGCGACTTTTCTAGCTGTGATTGGATTAGTTTCATTAGGCTTTTCCTATATATTTGTTGATAGTAAGCCCTGGAATAATATTTATAATAAAAATAATATGGGAGTAATCGTTGATTGTGTACGTATTTGCTTTTTATTGATGTTAGAAGTCTATATAATGGGGTCGGAGTTTAAGCAAGATTTAATCCAGCTAATCCAAAGTAAAAAGTTTTATTTAAGACGCAGAATAACATATCTCATGGGGTCGCTATTTATTCTAATTCTATTATTTCATCATCTTTGGTACGGACCACATCAATTATTGGGAAATAATCATGTCAGTGCAAACGAATATTTTAAACAATATCTACTTCCTTATATATTTTATTTTCCTTACTCTTTCATTAACTTCATTATTGTTGGGATTCCTCTATCTATTTCCAGTATACATGTAGCTATAGAAGATTGTAATGACCTGATGATAAAACTCGAACAATATGAAAATGATTTAGTGGATATCACAAATAAAATAGAAAAATCATCTTTTGTAGAATCTCATCTTAACAATCAACTTTTGGAAAAATTAAAAAATTTAAACTCAGGATTCTATGAAAAAATTAAGCGCTCTATTAACTTGTTATTAGGTATTCTGATGCTGATTTATTTTGATGCTACGATAGGGAGAACTACATTATCCAATGGTGGATACATTTGGACGCAATTATTTTGTATTTTTGGTTTGGTAATTCCTGTGATTACTTTGACTTTATGGGGATTATTAGCCTATCAGAAAAATGTAGAAAAGACTATTGAAGTTTTATTTATTTATAACTATGATTTCAATCAGGTTCAAAGAAAATATAGTACTTTTAAATTGGTACAGAGAATTTTAACGTCAAATTTGTTCTTTCGGATAATTTGCTTATTATATTCATTTCACATAATCCAGCTAATTTATAGTTCAACTTTGGTTCATTAAGAGTTTTCGCAATATGTCACAATCAACGTTCAATATTTATCAAAGAAAAGTTACTAAATTGGAAGCTGAGTTATTAGTTAACCAGATCAAGTTAACACCTTATATTATGGGTTATAGTCGCAGAGAATGGCTGAAATCTCAATATACGATTATCGCTGAAGATATAGATGGTAATATAGTAGGAGCTTGTTTAACTTATGATTTTGATCAAGATTGGAATAAAATAGCAGCGTTATTTGTACTTGAGGAGTTTAGAGGGAGAGGTTTAGGAAAGTTATTATTTTACGCAGCTTATAAAGATGCTATCAAAAGGAAGAAGAATTTATATACAATGAGTGCTAATAATCTTGTGATTAAAATGATGCAAGATTTGGATTTTGTCATGTTTAACGGTTTGTTAGAGTTGCCAAAATCGTATCAGCGGTTTCAACTCATATTTTATTTACATACGGTCATATGGCTGATGAGTTCCTTTAGAGTCCAGGAAATATTTAGGAAAGCTGGATTTTATCAATTATATAGAAATTATAACTTTGTCTATGGTATTAAGCTTTGTTAAGTTCTTTATTTCATGAGAGATTGAGGGCGATAAGGTTCTTAGCTACCCCACTCATTTTAATGATACTAAAAATAAAACCAAGCTATGGTTTTAACCGAAATAATTCCTTCATTACACCATTGAATAAGTAACCATCGGTCGGAGTCTTTATCTAATGTGGGTTTGAGACGGAAATTAAATACTTCTCGCCACGTATCTAGTCCATACTCATTTACAAACGCTGCTTCTAAGTCTTTGAATTTTTGCCATTGGCGATCGCAGATAGAGGTTGTCCTATAGCAGGAGACGACTTAGGCTATATTTATGTTTATACAACTGTAAACATCATACTTGACAGCTTTATCAACTAAGGTATATAGTAAGCCTAGTGTTTTTGTAGACATAGATTGTAGTAATAAAAAATAGTAAATCTCTATACAAGTTTTTTAACTACATAATATATTCTATTTCTTCAAAGAATCAAAGATATAACTTAACCTAACATGAAAAAAATCAAGTTGCTTGGTTCACTCTTTATATTTTTGTTCGTCTTGAATGTTCGTGGTTCCACTCCTGCAAATGCTGATAATTCAGACTTTACTAATGTTGTTGATTCTAGTGAAGATAATTCAACGCCTGCTGAAGATGGCTTGGCTCATTGTTATTGTCTCCATGAACAGACTACTCTTATAGAAGATGTATCGACGCCACCACCGCCACCACCACCACCACCATGCAATGGTAGTGGTTGTTGATTTTGTTAATGATGAAAATTTAACTCTATGTTACTTAAAACGTAATTAGTCACCGCAATAACGAGGCGTTATTGACAATGACAACCTTGCAAACCCTTATATAACAAGGATTATTCAAAAACAATACATTCGCTCTATGCAGGGAAATTCTTAATAAGCTAAGAAAAACTAATCTTATTGAGAAATTACATCAATAGTTCAAGAAAGCTATTTTTTGGGGATTTTCAAAACCTTTTATTTTCAAGTTTTTTGGGTATTCTTATTCTCAATAAGCGACACTTATTGTGGTGACTAGTTACAAATTTCATTCACGGGTATTGATCTTAAGTCAAGTTTTTTACATTTGCATAGAAATCCTATAGAGACGAAAATTAGCAGTTGCAAATGACTTTAAACTTATATAGCGGTTCCTATTCATATGAGATACAAGAAAAGCCTTGATTTATAAGCTTTACAGCTATATTGGATGTATCTCATTCAAGCAATAACCGCTATAATAAATATTATTGATGAATTTGTTACTGTCACGAAGTTTTCGCCACGTAAAAATTCATTGTTTGGAATCCTTACTAGAAGTGAGTCTCAAAATGGGAATTATGAAATGGCGAAAAATTCATGACACTAACATGAATTAAATCCATGGAGTTAATCAATTCCAACCAGTATCTCCTCATTTTTTTCATCTGCTGAAAAATACAAAGTTCTCCAGCGCTTTAGGTGATCAAGACATAATTCTTCCCAGCCTTCATCTTTTGCAAACAACATTTCAGGATCGATCTGGCGCAGAATTCTAGCTCCTTGACTAACCAAATCTCGAGATATAAGTCCCAATGAATCTTCTTCTGACAAAAAATTTGGAGCAAGAGTTTTATCTCCAAACATAAGCCTTTCAACAATCTTATTTGCATCCGCAACCTTCATTCTCGATAGCTCTTGAGACAAACGCTTTTTAATTTCAACAGACGATTGTTCAAACATTGCTGTTCTATTTTCAATCTCTGGGTAGGCTTGACGAGTACGCATTAATTCAGACCGAAATTCAGCAATTATCTCTTCTGCCTCTAGTGTAGATCCGAAAGTATCTTGGTATCTTTCGATAATATCCTCAAGGATTTCATCATCTTCTTCATGCTCATCACAAAAGTGGAATATGCCACAACCATAGGAAAAAAGATAAGCTACAAGTATGCTGAATACTTTTTCAGTTTGAATGCGTCTGTATATTGTACTGGAAGGGGGAATTGCGCTGTAAATTACCGAAACACTCATAGTTTAGTTCACCTGTTTTTAATCTTAAGACTACATCATTTTAAAATCACCACTGCTATTTTACCCATAATGTGAAAATTATCAAATCTAAATAGGGATTTTAGTTCTATTGATGGCTTTCAGATGCGTGTTTTATAATATCTACTAATATTTAAGTGGGACTTTTTCAGAATTATTTTGGCTTAACTTTGGATGTTTACTTGTTAGACTAATCTCGCTTTAAGAAACTTCAACTAATATCTTCTCATAGTCATTTTTGAGCTATTAACAGTGAACTGGTCGCTGCTGGAGTACCTAAAGACCATATTGTACTTGCTTTTCATCCTCCTGAAGTTAGAAAGCATACTGGTTATGCAGTCGCATAGCAGCGATCGCTATGGTGCAACTACTGTCTTCGGCGATCACATTTCCAAAGATGACTCTCCCCCAAATACCTGAAATTTGCTGGTGTGTTTCAAGACGATGTAGATTTTGCCGAAATTGCCGATCGCCTCAGAGCAGAACGTAACCCAGTAGATGAAAACTGAAACGTTGAGACAAACTAATTTCTACTTCTTTTCCGTCGCCATCTACCCCGGACTAGACGAATTTCATCAAAACTATAGCTTTTACCTAAATATTCCTGAATAGGAGTTAAATTAATATCCCCCAGAGCTTCTAGCACTTGCCATATTTTCTCCTGTCGCTCTGGCGTAACTAGCTGATTTAAGTCTACAGGCTGATTCTTTTCGATTAAATCTGCCAGATGATTAATAATAGTTGTCTGACGAACATTGCGTTTACTAGCAATTTCAGCCACACTTAAACCTTGTTGATAAAGCTGTAAAGTAGTGAGTTCCGTATCTGATGGTTGATTCAGATAAGTCGCAGCTGGAGTCGGAGCAGTGGGTGTAATTATCCCTTTTTCCTGTTGATAAGCTTGAATTTCAGCTAAGAACTTGGTACCATATTGAGCTAATTTATGATTACCTACTCCATAAACTTTGCCAAATTCATCTAAAGTTCTGGGTAAGACCTGCGCCATAATTTTCAGCGTGTTATCAGGAAAAATAATATAAGGGGGGACAGATTGCTCATCAGCTAGTTTTTTGCGCAGCGATCGCAGTCTTTGGATTAAAACTTGGTCTACGGCTGTTTGCTCAGCTGCTTCTAGAACAGCAGCTTTCTTCTCAGTTGGAGTATTGATAGAAACAGTCCGTTGTCGTCGCATCACCTCCCAACTTAAAGCATTGAGTTTCAAAATCGGATAGCCATCTGTAGTTTGCGCCAGTAGCCCTTGATGTAAAAGCGATCGCCCTAACATCCGCCACTCATCCACAGATTTATCCTTCCCAATCCCATAAGTAGAAAGTTGGTCATGCTGGTTGAGAGTAATCTTGGCGTTCTTCGCTCCCCGCAAGACATCAATAATATGAGCCATCCCAAACCTTTCTTTACACCGCGCCACACAAGAGAGAAACTTCATTGCTTCCACAGTCCAATCTTGGAGTGGCTTGGGATAAAGACAATTATCACAATTTCCACAATTCCCCGGAAACCGTTCGCCAAAATAACCCAATTGAATTGTTCGCCGACAATCTGTTCCCTCAGCATAGTCAATTACTTGACGTAGCTGTTGTTTAGCAATTAACTGCTCTTGAGGGTCACTTTTTTGGTTAATACTCCATTCAATAGTCTTAATATCACCAAAACCGAAAAAAAGTATACAGCGTGATGGTTCACTATCTCTTCCCGCTCTCCCTGATTCCTGATAATAACTTTCTAAATTTCGTGGTAGATCAAAGTGAACCACAAAGCGCACATCTGGTTTATTGATCCCCATCCCAAAAGCAATTGTAGCGACCATGATACGCACATCATCGCGAATAAATCGATTTTGATTTTGCGCCCGTTCCTCATCACTTAATCCCGCATGATATGGTAGAGCAGCAATCTGACTATTTTGTAACTTAAAAGTGAGTTCATCAACACTTTTCCGAGTTAAGCAATAGATAATTCCTGAACCGGGATTTTCTTGGATAATTTCTAACAACTGGGCGAAAGTCTGTTTATTCTTGGGACGAATTTCGTAATAAAGGTTTTGACGATTAAAACTAGCTACATGAATACTCGGTTGCTTTAATCCAATTTGTTCAATTATATCTGTGCGGACACGATCTGTAGCGGTTGCTGTAAGAGCTGTAGCTGGTACTTGAGGATAACGCTGGCGTAATAATTTTAATTGGCGGTATTCTGGGCGAAAATCATGTCCCCACTCTGAGACACAGTGCGCTTCATCAATAGCAAAATTAGCAATACCGATTTTTTCATTGACTAAATCTAAAAATGGTAAAAATCTTTCACTCACAAGCCGCTCTGGAGCAACGTATAACAATTTAACTCTACCGTTAACTATTGCGTCTTCACGTAATCGCACCTGATATTGATTTAAACTACTATTCAGAAAAGCTGCGGGAATGTTATTATTCCGTAGTGCTTCCACTTGGTCTTGCATTAATGCGATTAATGGTGATACTACTATAGTTAAACCTGATTTCAACAGGGCTGGTAACTGAAAACACAAAGACTTTCCTCCACCCGTAGGCATAATAACCATTAAATCCCGATTTTGTAGCGCATCTTCAATGATTTTTCTTTGACCAGGGCGGAATTGGTCGTAACCAAAGTGATGTTTTAGCGCTTTTTCAAGGTGGGGATACTGGAGCATAGCGATCGCTTTTAGTTTAATATGTAATAAAAATTAATATCAATTTTAAGGTAGTCTATGAAAGCGATTTGGAACGGGATAACTTTAGCGGAGAGTGACCAGACGATAGTTGTCGAAGGAAATCATTATTTTCCTCCCCTCTCAATTAACAAGCAATATTTTACAGAAAGTAGCACCCATAGCACATGTCCTTGGAAAGGTGTCGCTAGCTACTATAATATTGAAGTTGAGGGACAAGTTAACAAAGATGCTGCTTGGTACTATCCTAATACTAAGGAAAAAGCCAAGAACATTACAGGTTATGTAGCATTCTGGAAAGGCGTAAAAGTTGAGGATTAGGGTTTAGCGGAGCCGGAGACGCTCCGCCTCCGGGGTGTCGGGAGTAGGGATTACCTACATTAACGCTCTTTCCCCTACACCCTACACCCTACACCCTACACCCTAGTTCAATTTGCCTACTTGCTGTCCATGCTGTTTTGCGGGTATAACTTAGAACAGATTTAACTTTTATCAGGAATAGTTCTATGAGTCCATCAGCTAATGTTCAACTCAGCTTAAATGACTTTGAATTGAGAGATGGCGTTTATTTTCCTAGCGATTATGCACAATTAAATCAAACTAAGCACAAACAAACATGGGACAGAATTGGTAAAACCTACTATGGCTCCCAAAAAATTGAGACCGTTGGGGAAGCCTCTCCCATCAAACAAGATTACACCCTTTTGAGCGGAAAACCTGGCGGAACTTGGAATAAGTTTCCTGTAGATAAATCAGTGGATACGATTCTGGAACTTGGTTCTGGTTATGGTCGTGCGCCTTTACATCTTTCTAAAGATAAAAATCTCCAATGCCAAAAATATTATGGGATTGATATTTCTGAGCCTTTATTGCGCCGATTAATCAAGGTTAAACAAGAATATAATTTTTTCCCTGATGCTGAATTCCATTTAATTTGTACTTCCGCTGAAATATTACCTTTCCCAGACAATTCCATAGATTTAGTCATTTCTAACTGTGTTTTCATGCATATACCAGATCCACAGTTAAGGAATTTAATGGCGGAGGTAGCCCGCGTAATTAAGCCAGGTGGAATGTTTGTCTTTAATCATTCTTTTCATAATAAAGATTGTCCCTCTCACCTTGTACATAATTTTATTAGAAAACTGAATCCAGTTAGCAGAAATCCAGTTTATCTCAAACAATACTCAGCTAGTGAAATTGGACAGATACTAGATAATGCAGGTATAAAAACCAAGTGTCCGCAGTATGTGGTGGAACCAACGACAGAGTATGCTATTCTCCCTGAAACAATTAAAGGGATTCCTATACCATTCGCTAAAGCTATTAATAGAAGCCTAAAACCTGCTGAATCCCAAAAGTCCAAACTAGCCTACGGCTTTAGCGCCTATAGTACTCCTCTAGCTTAATTCCCCCTGCACCAAAAAGGAGTTAGGAAGTACTTCCTGACTCCTGACTCCTTCATTATTAAGTTTTTGATAACACTTGTCTCAATTTATAAATTTGTTCAGACGACTCAGATGTTGATTGTGTAACCTAAAGACAAACAAACTCGTGATTGAATGGAAATCCGATGTCTACTCAGATTATGCGTCAACTATGGTCGATTATCGAAGCCACTCAAGTGGTAACTCTATTACAGATGGATGATACTAGTTTGGTACAATGGCTAGTTAAACAAACCTCAAAGCAGGTTTTACTAGAGTCTCATGAACTAGATTTCCTGGGTGAGTATATCAAGACTAGGTTAAACTTGATTCGCGATCTTGCTGATGAGCGTAGTAATTAGGCTGATTGATTAAGTATTAACACATCAAGTTCTGTAATATAATCAGTTACTGTATACTTTGGCTGGTAAGTAACCTTCTAATAAACAATCAGTACCAATAGTCCGCCAGTAAACATGTTCTAAAGGTAAAGCCTCAGTCATACTATTGAATCCTAAATCACCTACAGGGGTAAGAGCATGACTACCACCAATTATTTTAGGCGCAATAAAGGCCAGAATTTTTTGGATTGCTCCTTGAGCGATCGCCATTGCGGCTAAAGTACCACCACATTCCCAAAGTACGCTACAAAAACCCCGTTCGTATAGGTAAGCCATGGCGTTATTGGGTGTGAGAGATGATAATTCCACAACCTCCACCCCCTTAGAGCCGAGCATTTTCTGAAAATCTGGCGCAGCTCCAATTTCAGTTAATACCAAAGTTGGAGCTATATCGGTTGACCACAGACGAGCATTTTCTGGTAAATCTAGTTGACGGCTCATTACCACTCGTAAAGGATTGTGTGTACTTTGTTGATGGCTAGTTAATAGCGGATTGTCTTGTCTCACTGTATTCCCGCCAACAATTACAGCATCACATGCTGCTCGTAGTTGGTATACTTCATTGCGAGAATCCTCACTTGTTACCCAAGCACTATGACCAGAGCTAGTAGCAATCTTACCATCTAAGGTCATAGCGTATTTCAAAATACCTAGAGGACGTTTATGCACAATCCGATAGACAAAACCTTCGTTGAGTTTTTTACAGTCCTTTGCTTCTACACCTACTAAGACTTCAATTCCTGCAGCTCTGAGTTTAGCAATCCCACTACCAGCAACTAAAGGATTGGGGTCAACCATACCGACTACCACTTTAGACACTCCAGAGGCAATCAATCCTTCTGCACAAGGTGGCGTGCGTCCATAGTGGTTACAAGGCTCCAAATTGACATATATTGTTGCGCCACAGGCTGAATTACCAGCAGCTTTTAAGGCAAAAACTTCAGCATGGGGTGCGCCAGCTTGGGGATGAAATCCTTCTCCTATAACCTCTCCATTTTTCACCACTACTGCTCCTACCAAAGGATTAGGGGAGGTACGTCCTAGAGCAAGGCGAGCTAGTTGCAAGCAACGTTGCATCATTTGGATGTCAAAATTGCTGCCAATAATTTCTTGATTTGAGCAGTCCACAGGGTATTTTACATTTGATGGTTATTCAACTAAAGATTTTTCATGTCTTAGCTCTTACTCAGTTTTTGAGACTGCGCCAACGCTTTCATCTTTTGCCACCAGAGATTTAGAGGATAATATACCACAGGAGCAAATAAGCTGCTAAGAATTGCTGAAGCTAAAGTGACACGCTGATAAAAAATCCAAATTACCTCCACTTGGCGATCGCCCATTAAAGACAATTGCAAGGCAAAAACTGTATCTGTGACTATAGACATACCAAAAACAATTAAGGCGATAGAGATAAAATCTTCCTGGATAAACCGCTGCTTCTGAATCAAACTGGTCAGCATTCCCACTATGGCCAAAGCCACAGCGTGAGAGGGGTGAGGAAATGTCATAGCATCTTGTAAAAGTCCTAAGATTACACCTGCTAATGCGCCAGCAAAGACCGAACGCTTGACACTCCAAGCTACTACCCAAATTAGCACCCAGTTGGGACCAATACCCAATAACTCCATTCCTGGGAACCGAGTTGGCAACATCATTAAACATAACAACACAGACCCAAATGTAATTATCCAATCCAGTAATTGTCGTAACCAAGGACGCCAAAACTTTAACGATGGGATAAATGACTTTGACCTGCGATGCGGAGATAGAAATTTTTTTTGCCCTTTATTAGCCAACCCGGGAATTTTCATTTTTTTGGGGAAATTTCAAGAACCATGGTGGGATTTTTGGGGTTGTTCACCGGCTGAATCAGTTTTTCTTTGTTCTTGGTTATTTGGCTTAGGATAAACAGTCACCCAATCCAAATACTTAATTGGTGGAAATAATTCAACTTTTGCGACAGATGCTGGCAGCTTTTTCAAATCTAAGGATTTTACTTTTCCTACTGCCAAACCTGCAGGAAATTTTTGGCTATAAGTAGATGTAGAAACAAAATCTCCCACTTTTACATTAGGAACTTTTTCATAAAACTCTAACACTGCTTCTGCAGAAGCATCACCACGCAAAACCCCCTTAGCTGCTGTGCGGCTGATAGTAACCCCTACTTGACTTTTTAGGTCACTAATCAATAATACTCGGCTAGTGCTAGGGGTAACACTTTCTACCAAACCCACCAAGCCTCCATCAGATTTAATCACACTACCTTCCTGGACACCCGCATTTGCACCCCGATTTAAGGTCACTTGTTGCCACCAGTGGTCAGCACTACGCCCTACCACCCGCGCGATAATTGGATGCGCCAGCGGTTCTTTTTCAATGTAGCCCAATAAATTTTGCAGCTTGTGATTTTGATTTTCCAGGTCAACTATCCGGGTTTGTAGTTCTAATAACCGAGCGTCTTGAATACGTTCTTCTGGGCTAATCCCTGGATGCAACATTTGCCAAGGACGGGTGATTGTTTGGTATATCTCCAGCAGTATTGTGCCTTGAGTCTGCCTGAGCGTCCAAGCACCACCCAGCACTAGAGCTATTAGCCCGATTTGCAACCCCTTATGCTCCCACCAGCGTCGTGCAGTAAACATCTGTGCCTATCTGTACCCTATAAACTACTCAAGATCATGGATGCAAGTTTTATGGTTTTGATTACATGTTGCGAGAACGTCCACTAAATACTCGTTCTAGCTGTTTGAAGTTTTCTAATACCCTTCCTGTACCTAACACAACACAACATAATGGATCTGCAGCTATGTGTGTCACGATTCCAGTCTCATGGCTAATTAGGGTATCTATACCTTTCAGTAATGCACCACCACCCGCTAGCATGATACCCCTATCTATAATATCTGCTGCTAGCTCTGGAGGTGTCCTTTCTAGTGTACGCTTGACTGCTTCTATGATTACTGATAGAGGTTCTACCATACTCTCCCGGATCTCTGGTGCTTTAATGGTGACAGTTCTAGGCAGCCCGGAAAGTAGATGTAAGCCTCGCACCTCCATTGTAGCATCACCATCATCGCTCGTAGGATAAGCAGAACCAATCCTAATTTTGATGTCTTCTGCGGTACGTTCACCAATTACCAAGTTATGAACTTTCTTCATATATTGGGTAATCGCCTCAGTTAATTCATCACCAGCAATGCGAACTGACTCGCTAATGACCGTTCCTTGAAGACTTAGGACTGCGACTTCTGTGGTACCACCTCCAATATCAATGATCATGTTCCCTGTAGGTTCAGCTACAGGTAGTCCAGCTCCAATCGCTGCTGCTACTGGTTCATCAATTAAATAGACTTCTCTAGCACCCGCTTGAGAAGCTGCATCCATTACAGCCCGCCTTTCTACTCCTGTAACACCGCTGGGAATACCAATGACAATCCGTGGTAAAATCAGGCTTCTGCCTTCATTTACTCTGTCAATAAAGCTTTTGAGCATTAATTCAGCTGTATCGAAGTCGGCAATTACACCATCCCGTAAGGGACGCAAGGCAACTACATTGCCTGGTGTCCGACCCAGCATTTTTTTTGCTTCTTCTCCTACTGCTAATGCTACTTTCTCGTTTTGATCAATAGCAACCACTGAAGGCTCTTGCAGTACAATTCCTTTACCAGATACGTAAACAAGGGTATTGGCTGTACCGAGGTCGATACCCATATCCCAAGATGAGCGAAAATTTCTGAAAAGACCCACGCGTCTTTATATCCCCCTATTTGCGCTGTTTGTGACTAGTCTAAAAGTAGGTTTGGCTGGATTTTAGCTGGATTTTATAATATCTACTTGCCTATCTCCAGTAAACCACACTATTTTTTTCTCTAGTTTTTGTCAATCTCGATTAATAAGTTTCTGCTCACCTAATTTTTGATATTTTCCAGATTAACTGGCATAATTGGATAACCAAGTTATGATTTGCCAATTTTTCTCAAGTATTTCGTGCAATTAATACATTGTCATGTATTTAACATATTTTTAACATTTTTACAATTGGATATTATAGAATTAAAATTTTACCAGTACTGGCGTACTAAAAAGGCAGATACCAATGAGCATTAATGTTGTTACTCTAATCGGACGTGTAGGCGGCGAACCAGAGATCAAGTATTATGAGTCCGGTACAGTTAAATGTAAATTGACATTGGCTGTGAATCGGCGATCGCGTAACAATGATAAACCAGACTGGTTTAATTTAGAGCTATGGGGAAAAACTGCTGAGGTTGCTGGTAATTACGTCCACAAAGGTTCCCAAATTGGAGTTAAAGGCTATTTGAAATTTGACACTTGGAGCGACCGCCAAACAGGCGTAAACCGTTCCTCGCCAGTCATTCATGTAGAGCAACTTGAACTGCTAGGGTCAAAGCGGGATGGAGAAGCCGGAATGACAGATTTTTCAGCAGACAATTTTTAATGCGGCTAATAACTGATTTATAGTCTTACAGATGCTTCTACTTCCTCGTTTACCACTAAACTATGGGGGTAGAAGCATATCTGTTTAAAATACATATGGTAGTACAGTCTATACTACTGAGTCTAATCATAATTTATTTAGCCAGCAAAGTCGGCGGAGAATTAGTTAATCAAGTAGGTTTACCACCTGTTTTAGGAGAACTCTTAGGTGGCGTAGTTATTGGTATATCGGGACTACATCTGTTGATATTTCCAGAAATTGGCGTAGACAGCTCTCAATCTCTGATTATTAGCTTTATGCGCCTAACTGCTGGATTGCGTCCAGAAAATATCCCAGATATTTTTAGCGCCCAGTCAGAGGTGGTTTCCGTCTTAGCTGAATTAGGTGCGATTATTTTGTTATTTGAAATTGGCTTAGAGTCCAACTTAAAAGATTTGATTGCTGTCGGTACTCAATCTACTGTTGTCGCCGTCACCGGGGTATTGGTACCATTGATTGCTGGTACTTCTGGCTTAATATATTTGTTTCATATCAGTAGCATACCAGCTATTTTTACTAGCGCAGCTTTGACTGCTACTAGTATTGGTATCACCTCCAAAATACTGGCGGAACTGGGACGCCTGGATTCTGCAGAAGGAAAAATCATTCTTGGTGCTGCTGTGATCGATGATGTCATCGGTATTATTGTCTTGGCGGTAGTTGCTAGTTTAGCCAAAGACGGTGAAGTGGATTTTAGCAAGATAGTTTATATCATTATTGGTGCTAGCGGATTTATTCTCGCAGCAATTATTCTAGGTAATGTTTTTAATCAATATTTTGTCGCGATCGCCGACCAACTGAAGACCAGAGGTGAACTAATCATACCCGCCTTTATTTTTGCTTTTGCCATGGCATATCTAGCTTCTATTATGCAGTTAGAAGCTATTTTGGGAGCTTTCGCCGCCGGATTGGTTTTGGAAGAAACTGATCAGCGGAAAGAACTACAAAAACTGATTACCCCGATTGCTGATATATTAGTGCCAATTTTCTTTGTCACTATTGGTGCGAAAGCTGACTTAAGGGTTTTAAATCCTACAATTGCTGCTAATCAAGCCGGATTAGCCATGGCAGCTTTCTTGATTACAGTAGCTATTATCGGTAAATTAGTCACTGGACTAACAGTATTTGGACAAGAAAATATCAACCGCTGGGCGATTGGTGTGGGGATGATTCCCAGAGGTGAGGTAGGTTTAGTTGTTCTCAGTATTGGTGCTGCTAATGATGTTCTTTCCCAACCCCAGTCAGCAGCAATTATTCTCATGGTGATGCTGACGACTTTTATCTCACCTCCTCTATTAAGACTCGCATTCTCAAAATCACCAACTCCAGAGATGACAAAGAATGATATTAACGATTTGGGTAAAAATTCGGATTCTCAGACAATCCAAGCAAAATAAGCTAGAACAACTATGCTCTAGCGGCAAAATGAGGTTAATATTATGCATATCAAATCTAGCCTACCCTAATCATAGAAAACATACCTTTTCCGCTGTGGCTCATCCGGATATTAACAACTCAAAAATGTATTCTTTATCAAGATAGTCTGTGCATAAGAAAATTGTTCCTGAAAATATTTAAACTGGTGTACTTAGTCAAAAAGATGCTATTTAACCATCAAATGACAATTAAACATTTGCTAATTTAAGCTTACCCAGCTAGGATTTTCTGGCGACTATGGTGACTATTTAGTTTCTGCGGCTCTTTTTTGGTGTAATCTGATGCTTTGGAGGTTAATTTGTGGCTATAAGGTATAGCAGAAGCTGAAACTTATGCTAGAATCCTCCGCCATTAACTAACTGTGTTTTCATCTCCAAGCTAAAGTTCGTTTGCTGTTTAAAGATGTATTTGGGCGGTGAAGGTGTGAGGATTTGCCAAAATTTTGCGATATTTACGGCGTAAATCAGGAGAAATGACTGTGAAACTACACTGGTTAATACCCAGCACTTTTGGAACTATCTTCATGCTATCGTCGCCTGCAATGGCAGCGAAATTAGAGTCTTGGCGGTTCGATAGCAGTCAAAATCAACTGGAAATTAACACCTCTGGTGGTGTACAACCCCAAGCACAAATAATTTTTAATCCTACCCGGTTGGTGATTGATTTACCCAACACGCGTTTTGGACGTCCTCAACTAACGCAACAGATAGGTAAAACAATTCGCGCCATGCGTATTGGACAGTTTGATGAGCAGACTACCAGGATCGTTGTGGAACTGAGTTCTGGTTATACGTTAAATCCTAAGTTAATTAGATTTACCGGAGTAAGTGCTAGTCGGTGGATAGTACATCTACCTCAACCAGATATTGCAACTGCGTTTACCCCCAATGATGTGAGCGAATCAATCAGCGCAGTAGCTACAACTAGACAAATTAGACCAACATCTACTCCAGCTAAATCTGCTCAACTTCCGGTCATATCGCCTATTACAGCGCTTCCTCCCAGAAATATCTATAGCGTAGTTGGGACTAATCCTGGTGTAATTATTCATAATCAAGACCTGGCGTTTAGCAATTCCACTGGATTAACTCAAATCGAGAGCTTACGAGTTACAGGTGATGGATTTTTCATTCGTACCAATGGTGGTAATCCCCAAATTCACGTAAATCGGAGCCAGGATAACCGCGCCATCCAAATCGATATTGCAGGTGCAACTCTGTCACCTAAATTGGCATCCAGAGATATGTTAATTAATCGCTATGGTGTCAACCGGGTGCAATTTAGCCAGCTAGTGAGTAGACCGCCTGCTGTGCGGTTGACATTACAGGTAGATAGAAACAGCCCGGACTGGCGAGCCATGTCTAGCGATGCGGATGGTTTTGTTGTTTTACCCGATCGTTTTGTTCGTCCAAGAGAAGATGGAACACGTATAGCAATTGCCAGTAAATCCCTAGCTACTATTCAGGCGGTGGAATTGGCAGCCAATGGTACAGAGTTAATGATTAAATCTGACCGAATTCTCTCGGCTACTGGCGGATGGGATAGAGTAACCGGTATGTTTCGGATTACCATCCCCAATGCCAAATTGGCTAGTAGGGTATTAGGTCCTAACTTTGATACACATAGTCCTGTGCTCAAGGTACGCCTACAACCACAAGCACCTAATACAGTAGTTGTATTTGTTCAGCCCGCACCAGGTGTACAAGTTGGGGAAATCAACCAATTAGGAGAGCATTTTTTAGCGCTACAACTGCAACGCTCCCGACAATCTCTCTTGCCCATCAACCTACTTCCATTACCCCCACTGAGTAACAAACAATTACCAGACCCAAAAAGAAATAATTATCCCAATTATCCAGTCCGGTCACAAACACCATTAGCTCGTCAACCACTTCCGAGAGGGAAGTTACTTGTGGTGATTGACCCAGGACATGGCGGTAAAGACTCTGGTGCTCCAGGATTAAATGGTCTGCTGGAAAAAGATGTTGTCTTGCCAATTGGCAAAAGAATTGCCACAATCCTAGAACAAAATGGTGTACAAGCTGTATTAACGCGAGACGCTGATTTCTTCGTGGAGCTTCAAGGACGTGTTGATATAACTCATCGGGTAAATGCTACTTTGTTTGTCAGCGTCCACGCTAACTCTATTGATAGTCGTCCTGACGTCAATGGTTTAGAAGTATACTATTTTGATAGTGGACATGCTCTAGCAGATGTTGTCCGTAATACTATCCTCCAAAGTATCAGTACGATTAAAGATCGGGGTACTCGCAAAGCTAGATTTTATGTGCTCCGCAAAAATTCCATCCCAGCAATTTTGGTGGAAACAGGTTATATGACTGGTAACGAAGATAATCCCCGGTTAGGATCTTCAGAATACCAAAATCGGATGGCAGAAGCGATCGCTCGTGGTATTCTCAAATACCTAAGACAAAGATAAAAATCTTGTAAACTAATACCCACATTTATTGTGTATTCATCTTCTATTTTTGCAGGTAGTTTTGACCAGTTGACCAGAGGACAGGAGCCACAATCTGCTCCTATCGGGGTATTTGATAGTGGTGTTGGTGGATTGACTGTACTGCGACAAATCTATAAACAACTCCCCAAAGAATCAATTATTTATTTTGGAGATACAGCCCGTCTCCCTTATGGAATTCGCTCTCCAGCAGAAATCCTGCAGTTTGTGCGCGAAATTCTCGACTGGATGCAGCAGCAGCGGGTAAAAATGGTGATTATGGCCTGTAATACTAGTTCTGCTTTAACGCTCCCTACAGTTTGCCAAGAATATAACTTCCCGATTCTAGGAGTAATTTTACCAGGAGCAAGAGCAGCTGTTGCCCAAGGTAAGCGCATTGGTGTGATTGCAACCCCGGCTACGGCTAAAAGCAATGCTTACAGACAGTCTATTGTGGAAATTAAATCTGATGTTCATGTTTGGCAAGTCGGCTGTCCAGAATTTGTCCCCTTGATTGAGCAGAATCGTATCCATGACCCTTACACGACTGAAATAGCTAAGTCCTATTTAAATCCTTTGCTCAAACAGGAAATTGATACTTTGGTTTATGGTTGTACCCATTATCCTCATTTAGCGCCAATATTGCGATCGCTTCTACCCTCTCATGTGATGTTGCTAGACCCTGCTGTTCATGTTGCTAAAGCTTGTACACAGCAACTAGAACTACTAGGAATGAAAAATACCTATCCACCGCTACCCACCCGCTTTGTTGTCAGTGGTTGTCCAGAACAATTTGCTCAGTCTGTCTTACGGTGGTTAGGTTATACTCCTACAGTTGAACAAGTTATCACCACTTTTACCCAACTAGTAGATAAGTAAATATTTTCTCCCTGTTCCCTGTTCCCTGTTCCCTGTTCCCTTAGAGATTATAAATTACGTATTATTTGCTCATTTTTAAGCAAAGTCTTTTTCCCTTTTCGCTTGGTCAATAGTGTTAATAACAGGTAAACACTGAATAAATATCCACTAGATAAGATAAATATCATCATAAGTATATTGCCCTAAATCATTGATATACTAGTTAATGGTTGACAGTTAACAGTTAACAGTCAACTCAGTTAGATTTTTAACTTGATAGCTGAAGATGGTCTATAACAGAACTAGCATCTGAGTTTTGCTCCTCAATGCTAAATTACTGGATGACTAAATTTAGATGTTTCACAGACTATACCTAAGACGGTAATTAATCACCCTTTATGCGGAGACGGAGTGTCTCCTCTCAGGGTTTAACTACATTCCTCGGTAATCTATCTAGTCTGGGATAATTACTTTTATACCTACTTTTTAGAACTCTGCTATTACTCAGTTTAATCTGAACCTCTAACAGTAATCTACCTGTAGCAACAAAGTATTTTAATTTACAAGCGTACCTGTCACGCAGCGAACATAGGAATAACCATTATTCTCTCAGCGACTAGCTATTTCAGTATTAAAATACCAGAAAAACTCGCCCTGCAGCGATTCACCCTTGGTAAATGAATACATAAAAAGTTTAATATCTCTATAACTAGGTTAACATACTGAAATTTAGTTTCGACTAAATTTCTCCAGAAAATAAAAAAATCTTAAATTTTCTTAACTATGCCAGGATTTGGAAACGTGAGGATGATTTTCCTCTCTTTAAATCATCGATTCGCTGAAGAAAATTTTCCGCTAGTGCTGAGTTATCTTAAAATAAATAATAAAGGATATGTAAACTTTCGTAACTAAGCCTGAGTCCGCCCATCCATGACCCCAGCCACCTCCTTGTTTACACCTGTGGAAGCAGACCTGCAAATACTAGCAGATAATCTGAAGCAGCTAGTCGGAAATCGTCACCCCATTCTGTATGCAGCAGCCGAACATTTATTTGGAGCTGGGGGAAAGCGTATTAGACCAGCAATTGTGCTCTTGATATCACGAGCGACTATGTTGGAAAAAGAGATTACAGCACGTCATCGACGCCTAGCCGAAATTACAGAAATGATCCACACGGCTAGCTTAGTACATGATGACGTAGTAGATGACTCTGATTTACGCCGTGGTGTACCCACTGTGCATAGTTTATTTGGTAATCGCATAGCAGTACTAGCCGGGGACTTTCTGTTTGCCCAATCATCTTGGTATTTAGCTAATTTGGACAATTTGTCTGTTGTGAAGTTACTTTCAGAAGTAATTATGGATTTGGCTGATGGGGAAATTCAGCAGGGTCTGAGTCGTTTTGATGCTAGTGTCACTACGGAATCTTATATTAAGAAAAGTTATTATAAAACAGCTTCATTGATGGCTAATAGTGCTAAAGCGGCTGGAATATTGAGTGAAGTTTCCCCAGAAATAGCGGAGAATTTGTATAATTATGGGCGACATCTAGGCTTGGCGTTTCAGATAGTAGATGATATTCTCGACTTTACTAGTTCTACAGATACTTTAGGTAAACCAGTCGGATCGGATTTGAAAAGTGGAAATTTGACTGCCCCAGTTTTGTTTGCTTTAGCGGAACAGCCTCATCTAGAAACATTAATTGAAAGGGAGTTTGTGCAAGATAGCGATTTAGAGCAAGCATTAGAACTGATCCAAAATAGTCAAGGTGTCCAACAAGCTAAAGAATTAGCTGCCTATCATGCTAAGTTGGCTGCGGAAAATATTTCTACTTTGGCAATTTCTGATTCCAGACAAACCTTAATTAATTTGACCGATTTTGTCCTCAGTCGCCTTTATTAAACACCCTACACCCTACACCCTACACCCTCACGCTATATGTGGCGGAACTTGTCTAATTTGTTGCTGAATCAAACTTTGCAATTCCTGGCGGGAAATTTCAATGGCGTTGCTGGTTGGACTCGGCGTTTCCCAAAAAACTATACTGTCTACTGGCTCTAGCGCCAACAGCTGGAACAAAATGTGAGTTACGGGGATGGGATGGGCTACCATCTGAGGGTTAAGCCCAGCAGGCGAAAATAGAGAAACATCTTGTAATCTAGGAAAAGCGTAAATTACTTGTTTTTCTATTTGAGGATTTGTCTTGTGACTCAAAGTGGTTAAAACCCAATTTCCTGACAAACTTTGCTGGATATAGTACTCAGAATAGCGGAGCTTTTGGGCGATCGCACGCAGGACAGGGGCGATTGACATCACCAGCAGTTGTGGAGTCTCACCGTCTTGAGGTGCATTGTCAATCAACAATTGAATTTGGGCATCTATTTCCATAGTTTTATCTTTAGGTAATTTAAGTTATTTTAGGGTCTTTCTCAAACTCAGACTATGAATTCAGCTGTAACCGCAACTATTCAGGGAGACAATTCTATCGGCGTCGAGGTGATATTTCAATTTCTCCAAAAAGAGTTTCAGCAGTCTACCAAAGCTACAAAGAAAAACTGTCATGATGTAGCAGCACGCATTGCTGCTGAAGTTATGCGGATTTGTCAAGAAAGCAAACGCATTCAATCTTCTGGTGCAGTAGAAACGGCTGCAATTACTTTAGCCCGACATCGGTTACAACAATGTCTCAGATACTATCAGTTGGGTTCAAACCGGGGTAGGGTAGAATTGCATAGTACATTGAGTGCTATAATTTATCGTTATATTAATCCTCCGCAGAAGCAATTGAGCTATCAAGGGAGGTTATTAATTATAGAAGACTTTCTCCAGAGTTTTTATTTGGAAGCGCTAAACGCATTTCGGCGAGAGAATCAACTAGAATCCACCTATCGCCCACAAACTCTGATCGAGTTGGCGGAATACATGGGCTTTACTGAGCGCTATGGTAAACGCCGGATTCCTTTACCTGGACGCCAACAACAGTTAATTATTCTCAGAGCGCAAACCTTCTCGCAACAGCAACCGCTAGAAACTACTGTAGATATTGAACAAGCATCTGAGGGGAGTGGTGGTGAAGCGGAAAGTTCTTGGGAAGAACCAGCTATCCAAAAATTACGTTCAGCCATGGCCATGCAACAGTCGCCAGAAATGGAAGAAGACACTTTGCGCTCTGTGGTAATTACAGAATTGCTCGACTATCTAGAGCAAAGACAACAAAACGATTGCGCGGATTACTTTTCCCTCCGGCTTCAGGATCTATCAGCTCAAGAGATTGAGTCAATTTTGGGATTAACTCCCCGCCAAAGAGATTATCTGCAACAGCGCTTTAAGTATCATTTAATTCGGTTCGCCCTCCAACATCGTTGGGAACTAGTCCACGAGTGGTTAGAAGCATCTTTACCCAAAAATCTAGGTTTGACTCCCCATCAATGGCAAACCTATTTAGCCCAATTGGATGATAAACAGCGTTCTTTACTAGATTTGAAGCAGCAAGGAGAGTCTGACCAGAAAATTGCTAAAACATTAAATTTATCGGCTGCACAATTGCAAAAACACTGGTTTAAAATTTTGGCCCAAGCTTGGGAAATTCGTAACTCATTAGTTTCCGGATCGGATACATCCACCCATGAATAAAGACTCACAACCCTCACAACTCCCTTTAATCGTTTAGGTATTGGCAGATAATGCCAAATCGGCGAGTATACTGGGAAATTATGTGAGAAAATTGATGGGTAGAAAACCTTCTCAAAGAAGCCACTATTGTGTAAACAAAGAGTGAGCCAGAGTTAGGAGGAAACCCCCAAATCTTTTAACTGGGAGAAATTCCTACTGTGCAAGAACGTTTCCAAGCCGTCGTTAAGCGTCGGTTACAGCTCCAAATCGAAAACCACCCACCGTTATTCCCCTGGGAAGACCAACTGATAGAATATCCGGAATTTATCGAAGAGTCCTCGATCGCTCTAGTCCCAAATAGGGGGTGGTTGACACAGCGATCGCAGCTAAATCTTCCTTTAACCTTACCCGATCAAGTTTTCCAGCATTTATTAGATAAATGCCAGTTTTTATTGGCGTCTTCCCTACCTCTAGGGGCAAAATTGGTTAAGGCCTTGGAGAGTCTTTTTCCGGAAGACCACCAGGAAATCAATGATTTAGCTGGGTTGGTACTGAGAAGCACTTACCGTTCCATCAGTACTTTAGAAAAATCCTCTCAGATTGAGAGTGAGTACTCAGATTTACTCCCACGCCAACAAATGGTTCTCTCGTTAATGGCAGCCAAACAACTGTTAGAAACTTTGACTTTACCCCTAACGTTGACAAGTCCGCTGGTAGAAAGAGAATGGCTAACTGATGTTGGTGTTTTCAGCATCAAGGTCGAGGTCAAATCTTTATACCCACAAAAGATGCTAGTTATTCAGAGTCACTTACCTGCTCATGGAACTTTGCGTCTGCGGGAAAATGATACTCAAGTCAAAGCTATATCTACAGGTACTGGCGACTTAACTTTGGAATTCCCTTGTGCAGAACATAGTCAAGACTATACTTTAGAAGTTGCACTCTCCGAATTAGGAGAGCAGCCGCTGTTGTTGAAAATTATGCTGACCAATAATTAGGTTATAGGGCGTAGGGCTGATTGACGGTAATTCCCTACACCCTACACCCTACACTCCACACCCTAATTTAAGATGTATCAGGTTTGGCGCTCTACTACCAATAAAAAGTCTTCTTTGAGGCAAGTAGAAGATTCAGTCACTTTCCGATTCCTAGTTTTAGGACTGGTAATTTCAGGAGTTGTAGCTACAGATATAGCTGCTGAAACTACGTTCAGTTTTTGGGCGATACCACTCAGTATATGTGGCACAATTTGGAGTTACTACCGTCGTCGTCAGGGGAATATTCCCACCCAGTTCTGCATTGCTATTGGGATGCTAGTAGCATTAGGTGCTTTTTTTAGTCAACTGCTAGGTCAGTTGAATGATACGCGTCTCACCCTGGCAGAATTATTGATACAACTCCAAGTGCTACATAGCTTTGATACACCTAGACGCAAGGACTTGGGCTATTCTATTGTGATTGGTTTGATCTTAATAGGTGTAGCAGCTACCTTGAGTGAAACTATGGCTTTTGCTCCAGTATTGTTATTATTTCTGGCGATCGCTCTCCCAACTTTAGTTCTCGACTACCGTTCACAATTGGGCTTAGAGTCATCCAACCGGGGTAAAACCAGAGCTAAAAATACAACTAGATGGGAAATTAAATCTCTCATTCTCAGCTTTTTGATAATTCTCAGCTTGGGATTGGGAATTTTCGCTATTTTACCTCGATTTCCCGGTTATCAATTCAAAACTTTTCCGGTCAGTGCCCATATTGATGTTAAAGGCGATATTACAGGGAGAAAAATTATTAATCGGGGTTATACGCGTCAAGGTAAAGGTGAGCATGGAACTGGAACAACTAAAAACGGTACACCAGGAAAAATAGATAATGATGTTTATTATGGTTTTAATAGCCAGATGAACCAAAATCTCAGGGGTGAATTGGTATCCAAAGTAGTGATGCGGGTGAGGTCACAAGTAGAGGGTTTTTGGCGAGTTCTGGCTTTTGACCATTATACAGGGAAGGGATGGGAGATTTCCCACAATCAAGACACAGCTCTATTTAAGCAACCAGCATTATCTTATAAGATTTCTCTACCGACGCCATTGATTATTGGTAAAACTCAAGAAGTAATCCAGACTTATACTGTAGTAGCAGAGAATTTGCCAAATGTGATTCCAGCACTAGCTTATGCCAAAGAAATTTACTTTCCCACACCACTGATTTCGATGGATCGGGAAAACGGTTTGCGATCGCCTGTGGAATTATCAGAAAACATGACCTATACAGTGGTGTCTGATGTCGCCTACCGTGACAAAAATTTACTAAGCAAAGCTGGTGAGAAATATCCAGCCCAAATTCGTCAGAGCTATCTACAAATACCGCCGGAAATTGCTGCTAAAATTCGGCTACGCACGCAGGAAATCCTCGCTAAATACAATCAAGAAAGAGTTTCTAAGTCCTCAGACAGGAAAACACTCAATTCCCCCTATGAAAAAGCACTATACTTAGCCCAATATTTAAAACAGAATTATTCTATTCCCCAAAATCCTTCAGACTTACCTTATTTAAACGAGCATGATGATTTAGCTACAACTTTTCTATTTAAACAACATGGAGGTTACCCCGACCACTTTTCTACTGTTTTCACAGTCATGTTACGTTCGATAGGGATTCCCGCTAGATTAGTAGTCGGTTTTGCGCCAGGTCAGTTTAATCCTTTTACAGGGATGTATATTGTCCGCAATACAGATGCTTACGCAATGACAGAAGTATACTTTCCTAAATATGGCTGGTTTACTTTCGACCCCATTCCTCATCACCCTCTAATTCCTCCTTCTGTAGAAAATATAGAGACTTTTAGCGTGTTACATCAGTTTTGGAGTTGGGTCGCTGGTTGGTTACCAACTCCAGTCAGCAGCCTATTCGAGCGGATATTTGGCACAATATTCAAGTGGATTATAGAGGCGATCGCTTGGTTTTTAGGTTTATTTAGCCAAGGGTGGTTAGGGATATTAACAGGATTACTCATAGCCACAATTGCCAGTTTCTGTGGTTGGTTGAGTTGGAAACAATGGCAATACCTGCTTAACCGTTTATGGTTGCATAAATTGCACCCCATGGACAGGCTTTATCAACAAATGCTCCAATGGACAAGCCAGAAAGGGTTAAATAAGCATCCCGCCCAAACTCCTCTGGAATATGCTCAAGTTTCATCCCAGAAATATCCCCCAGCGACTGCTCAAGTTATAGATGAAATTTCCCAAGCTTATGTTAGCTGGCGCTATGGAGGAGGTAGTCCCGATTGGAAAAAGCTACAGCAAAGATGGCATAGAATTAAGCAGAAGACGAGGGGATAGGAAAACCCTACACCCTACACCCTACACCCTACACCCTTCTTTAGAAGTATTTTTAGGAATAAACAGCTAAAAAAAGCAGCCATTGGGAAAAAACGTAGCCTAGCGAGACCTAAGACGTTGTAACTCCCATTCTTTAGGGATAACATGAGAATAGGGTTATTCTCAAGCTTTCAAGGGGCGCACTTAGCGCTAGTTTTTTATGGACATTCAATTAATCAACATCGGTTTTGGCAATATTGTCTCTGCTAACCGAGTTGTTGCTATTGTCAGTCCAGAATCTGCCCCAATTAAGCGCATTATTACTGATGCTAGGGACAGAGGACAACTGATTGATGCGACTTATGGTCGGCGGACTAGAGCTGTAATCATTACTGATTCCAGTCATGTGATTCTCTCGGCAATTCAGCCAGAAACAGTAGCAAATCGGTTTGTGATTGCGCGTGAACATCAAACTGTGGATAATTAATCAAAAATTTGCAGATGAAGTGATCTAACTAGTCTTCGTTTACGCTATTGGCTGTACGATGTAATCTAGATTAAATATTTTCTCGCCAATCCTCTCGCCAAATTAAGCAAATTATTTGACTTTGGGGTGCTTTTTTTGATTAGTTAGTAAATTTAACGGAAAATGCAAGTTTTACCCATTCATAGCGATCGGAACGCTAAAGAATGCCCATCTTTGGGCAAATTAATTGTTTTAACAGGTCCTAGTGGAGTCGGTAAAGGGACTTTAATGCAATCTCTCCTTTACCGCTATCCGCAACTGTACTATTCAGTCTCGGCGACAACCCGCCCTCCCCGTACAGGGGAACTTGATGGTAAAGACTATTATTTTATCAGCCGTGACGAGTTTGAACAATCAATAGCTGGAGGTGAATTCTTAGAATGGGCAGAATTTGCTGGTAATTATTATGGTACACCCAGGGAAGCTGTACTTAATCACATTTACTCTGGTAAGTTGGTGGTTCTGGAAATCGAACTAGAAGGCGCAAGACAAATCCGTACTTCCTTCCCTCATGCACTGAGTATCTTTATTTTACCACCATCATTTTCAGAACTGGAAACCCGCATCCGCAATCGCGCTCAAGATTCAGAGGAAGCCATCTCCCTGCGTCTACAACGTGCTCAAACTGAAATAGCATCGGCTGATGAATTTGACCTACAGATTGTGAATGACAACCTAGAAACGGCCTTGGATGAGATTAAAACTGCCATATTTGGCAATGGGGAACAGTAAAAAATTATCCGTCTACCAATTCCCCATTCCCAGAAGTTTAAATTAACTTTAAACTAACCCAACAGACCTTGGATTAATCCCAAATTAGCAGCCAAAAAGTATGCGGTTACTCCACCACCAATACCACCAATCAAGAAAGAGCTAGCAAAATTGTTCCAGTTTTCTTTAGAGTTAAAAGCGTCTATGGGTGGATGGGCTACAGTTACACCTGCAAGTGCTTTGTCAGGGTTGCTATTAGCATATAGGGACAGAGATGCTGTGAGAATTACAACTAGACCAATTGTAGCTAATAACCCAGCTAAGTTACCATTAGCTGCGTTACGCAGGGTACCCAACTGAGAGAATGGTCCAAATATTAAGTAACCATGAGCCATTCCCACTTCTAATCCGCGTCTAGAAGGGCTGAGACCAGGACGATAGGCGGGTAGGTTGTTAATAAACCACTTGACTAATGGAGAAGAATTAATCGGAGTTTCTAGGTCGCCTATTTGGGAATTACCCCCAGCAGGTCTAACTATTTCACTATTTCTGGGGTCACTGGAGAGATTTTTGGATGCATTTACTGCTGACGCCATGTTGTATTTTTGCCTCTAATTTTAAAACGTGGGCATTTTTATATTAATAATAACTGTGACTCAAACTATCTTTATGGTGAAGAAATTTAAAAAAATTAATGCGGGGTTGATAATTTAATCCAGAAATTCATTTAATTAATCAATTTACCCAAATTAGGCCAAGTTTTTTACCTAATTTGGGCCATGAAATTGCTGGCGCTAGCAGGTAGAACCGACAAATCTAGCTGTCCTCAAACCTATTTCTACTAGGGAAGAGGGTGGAAAAGCAAGTCGGGGAAAAATCGATTGAATTCAATCAAAATACCTGCTGTAATTGTCAGCCAAATAGTAGCAGCTACAGGCGCTGTGGTGATAAATGTAATCAGATAGTTGGTTTCTTTGCTTTGGTCAGCCATGAATTTAGTCTCCTAAACAAGTAAGTGAATTTGGATGAATTAATTAACGTGGAGAAACAGTAATTTCCTCATCCTTAGCAGTTAATTCTCCTGAAAGAAATTCTTTCACAGCAGATGCGGGCCAAGCAAAACCTGTAGCAATAATGGGTAAAGCTATACCAAGATCGATTTGGATCTCTTTTTGTTCAGTCCCAGATTCTTTTTTAATTGCTTGGAGATAAGCCCGACCAACCCAGCCGATCCAACCAGCAATATAGAGAAAGAGAATGCTAGGAATTAAGAAATCCCCAGCTCGGTCTAAACGTCCATCTACAATCAAATGGGGATAGCCTTCGGGTCCGCATAGCGCTTGAGAATAGCGCTCAAACCGCTTTTTACCAGATTCAGGGTCAGCGGTAGTGTTACGAGCATTTTGCGCTAGCTGTTGAAATGCGGGTGAGTCTTTACAGGGTACAAGGTTTGCTCCCAAGGCTTTAGCTGGTGCAGCAAAATTGAACCAAAGACAAATCGCTAAAATCAAAGCAAACAATCGTTGCATGGAGTTGTTTCCTTGTATTACAAAACAAAAGTTTCTTGTACAAAACGAAGCGGCTTGTACAGTCTCTAACGGTCTCTAACATTGTATAACTAGGAAATAATCATACTCTTGGCTGGTAACTGAGTAAAGTTGAAGTCAATAAAAGTTAAAGCTTCTCAACTAAACTCATCATAAACCCATGATTTTAATATAGCAGTCAGCGCAGGCGCAGGATGTAAATTTAAGCGTGACGACTGACTATCAGCCTGATTTGGTTAGCTACTGCGTCTGGTTGCTCTAGCATAGCTAAATGACCACAATTGGGAATTTCAATCACATTATTACCCATATATTGAAACATCTGATGAAAACTAGCTAGATGGCGGACATATTTAGGTTCCATCACCCTGTCGTCAGCACCAGCTAAAAAATATACTGGCTGCTTTAGTTGGGAAACTAATTTAGGTAAGCAGTTAATTTGTGCTTCTGTCGTTGAATCTAAAAGTGTTCCCAAAGCAGCTTCTGGGTCGGCTGCTACAAAGTCAATTACTCTTTGACGCGCCCAGTAACGCTCTAAAGGTCTTGATACATTGGTTCTAGTGAAGAGTAAATCTATTAAAGGTATTTGAGACAGCCAACGCGGACGGACTTGTAAAAATTTTTGACTAGATGTGCGAAACTGCTCAAAGGCTTCCTTCAGGTAAATACCACCACCAGCATTAATACAAATAATTCCCTTGACACAACTAGTAGATAGTTGAGCTGCTGTCCAAAGAGCGATCGTCCCTCCTAATGAATGACCAATTAACCAGACACTAGAAATATTCATCTGTTTCAAGAGAATAATTAAGTCTTCAGCATAAGCAGCTGGCGAATACAGAGAATCTAAGGGATAACCAACCACACTAGTTAAAGAAGTTGTAGTCTGGATTAACTCGGATTTGGGCTGAGATTGAGATTCACCAAAACCACGTAAATCATATGAGAGACATTGTAAATCAACTGATAATCGGGAGATTACAGGTTGCCAATATCCACGACTACTCAGCCAACCGTGAATAAATACTAAAGCGTGGGGACAAGATGTAGGTGCTGTCAGTTCGTATGCGTGTGGAACACCTAAGATTTCTATAGTTGCCATATCTGAATATTGTACCGTTCATTAAAATCGAGAAAAATCTGGACTTTAACGCTCGCAACGGAGCAACCACCTGATGTTTAAGTAATTATACTTCAAAGCCAAGAAACAAAAATAAATTTGTCTAGACTAGCAGCAAGGAGATTTCTATTGACCAAGTAGCCTTTGTCGGACTCCCTCAGCAATTTTGTGTCCCAAATATTCAGGAATCAGACTTTCATTGGGACCTAACAAGTATAGAATCAGTCTTGTCCGCCCACGCCAGACTAACAAATTGGCATTAACTACCAGTAAATCCTCCTGCCAGATAGCGTACATAACCTTATAGAACAAGCCTGGTTGATTATCTGCTTCAATCACCAAAGCGGGTAAGTGAAAGACTGGATCAACGTAGAACTCAGTTTGGACCTGCTCTAAACCAGCATCCAGATTAAATTCCACCGCCAACATTTCTTCCACCTCAAACCGACCTCCTAAAGCTTCGCGGATAGCTCGACAGACATTTTCAGCTGTTTTCTCCGTCAAAGCTTTACTCCCACGGGAAACTAATAGTTTGATAAAAACTAGCATTGGTGGTCTGATTTGACCATAAAGACTTAAACCATGAATAGTCAGTCCATAAGCGGCTAGTACACCAAAAATATCACTGAGAAGAAAAGACTGGTTTCGGTAGGCAAAATGTAGGGCGCTTTTACTCCCTTCTGGTTTTAGCTCGATCACAGCTCGTCTGGTTTTATAAAGACGATATGCTAAACGAAGATTTTGCAGTTGAATTTCACTGCTGACAAATTGCTCATAAAATTGGGGAAACGCTCGGTTAAAGCGTTTTAGGAGTTCCAGTGTCGAAGATTTTAAACCAGACGTCATTTTAGGTGGTAAGGCTTGTTTGCTTTGTGACAGCTAAAGCTAAAAACAGTTTCATATCGTAAATTTATCCTAAGCTGAATATACTTATTCTCCATATCTAACATTTATAATTACCAGTTCCTGATAGATAATTCCCAAATCCTGCTATTTTAGCTGGGACAGTGTGAAAACAAAATGCTAGAGTTTAGAATGATTGGTGTGAAACATATCTTGGCTGACTATCAACATCACGAATCCCAAAAACACACATAAAGATTTTAAGCGTGTGGGGGGTGAAATGAAAATAGTTATGTCAAGTGTGAATCAATACTCTCGTTTGAGTAGACATCGATTTCAGTCATACTACCCGAACCACGTTGGCATGGGTTTTTGGAAAACTTGGTTTAGCACCTCTGAATCTGTAACAGCAAACAGAGCAACTCTCTTTGAAGAGCATACCGCAGGAATTGGAGATAACTCTAACTCTGGTAAAGACCACATAGTCTTTAGTACTGATCGAGATATCGACCTCTATGAACTAGAAGAACTCTGTGATGCAGTTGGTTGGTCACGTCGTCCTCTCAAGAAAGTCAAAAAAGCGATTGAACACAGTTTTCTCGTCGCCTCAATGTGGCAAGTGAGAGGAACCAAAAGGCGGTTGATTGGTTTTGCCCGTGCTACCTCAGACCATGCTTTTAATGCTACTATCTGGGACGTAGTGGTTCATCCCCACTTCCAAGGACAGGGTTTGGGCAAGGCTTTAATGAAATACGTCTTGAAAAAGTTAAGGCATGAGGAAATTAGCAATGTTACTCTCTTTGCTGACCCTCATGTTGTAGATTTTTACAAGACGATGGGATTTATGCCTGACCCAGAAGGTATTAAAGGTATGTTTTGGTATCCTCATTAACTCACTAGTTTATTGGCAATGCAGTATATAAGCTTTGTCTAGTTATCTAGGATTTTGCTAAAATTAGCAATTGGCAATATTGTAAAACTATGCTATAGTGGTTGGTATGTTGAAATATAGTTTAAAAAATAGCTATATTTTTCCGGGATGTAGCGCAGCTTGGTAGCGCGCCTGCTTTGGGAGCAGGATGCCGCAGGTTCAAATCCTGTCATCCCGATTTCTCAGAAGTTATCCTTGAAGAATGCTTGATTAAATAGCAGGTTCTTGAGAAAATAGCGGAGTTGAGTAACTTTGGTTAAGTCTAGTTTTTACAACTCAAATGAATTGTTATGTAAATGAAACTAGTCATTAATCTATAGAATTGCAGCAATTGTTTTAATTTAATTTTCGCATCAGGAGCAATCATGAAATTAATACTTCGTTGGAGTGTGACGTTGGGCTTATTAGGCAGCACCCTATTAGGAACTTTATTTGGTGTGAATTTTGTAGCACTGGCTTTAACCCCAGACCAAATCAAAGAGAAACTAGATACAGTACCTGTATATTTGGTAACGAATGATAAAGGATTACCTTTAAGTCGGGCTATAGATGACAAAGATGGACACAAAAAAGGCTCCGTCACAGGTGTATATATGAGTAGAAAAGAGGCTGAAGATGCTGTGAGCCAGTTCAAAGCTAATCCAGACCCAAAAGTGCAGTCATTGGTTAAGACCTTGCAAGTGTCAGCGGTACCTCTGGGGGTAATTTATCAGCAATTGAAAGAAGCTAAAAACTCTCAACTTATATTTGCTTTTAAACCTGTGGACAAAGAAATCCAAGCAGCATTGGATTTATTGCACCAAAGCGGTCAAAAAATAGACAAATTTGACCGGGTGCCTGTTTTTGCTGTGAGATTTGCCCCAGATAAAGGATATGTGCCAATTTTAGGAGCATCTGACAAACAACAATTTATCCCTTTGTTTTTAAGCAAACAAGATGCAGATGGTTTATTGACTCAGGTAAAACCAAAGTTTCCTAATGCTGACATTCAAGTAATTGATGTGGATGGTGTGATTAATACCTTACAAGCTGCTAAAAGTGATGATAAAAATAACGACTGGCTGAAGCAAGTGGTTTTAATCCCATCTCAGGAGTCTAGAGATTATATTAAGACCCTACCTAACAAGGGAGCATCCACAGGAAATGTGCCTTCTGTAAGATCTAAATAACTGGGAAAATCTTGAATTGGTTAATTTCTGGTTTAGAGCTTTGGGAATGGCGCAATCGAGCAATTAAAGCAGCGATCGCCTCTAATGTGCCAATTACAGAAATAGATTGGCTACTACAAGATGTAGCCAATCTAGATAAATTGACTTTGCGACTAAACTCATTCAAAGAGCGAAACCAGATCCAGGTTAGTTTGTCGCTAGATGATTTAGACCGACTATGGCAAAAACGGTTAAATGAGAAATTACCCATACAGTATATTTGTGGGTATGCTCCTTGGCGGGAATTTCGACTTCAAGTTTCCCCTGCTGTCTTAATTCCTAGACCGGAAACAGAATATTTGATTGATTTAGCGGTACTGGCTAGTACTAAAAGTAAAATCAAAGATGTTTTACAACAAGGTTATTGGGCTGATTTGGGAACTGGTAGCGGTGCGATCGCTTTAGGACTAGCGACTGCTTTACCGGATATTAAAATTCATGCGGTTGATGTGAGTCCAGATGCTGTGATGGTCGCCCAAACGAACGCCGCAAATCTAGATTTAGTCCAGCGGATAAATTTTAAGCAAGGTTCTTGGTGGGAACCATTAGTCGGTCTCGCAGGTCAATTCAGTGGTATGGTGTCTAACCCACCTTATATTCCGACAAATATTTTGCCCAGCTTACAGCCAGAAGTATTTAGACATGAACCACACTTAGCTTTGGACGGTGGTGTTGATGGTTTAGATAGTATCCGCAGTTTAATAGAACTTTCTCCTAATTATTTACATTCTGGCGGGGTGTGGTTAATCGAAACCATGATGGGACAGACAGAATCAGTAGTCAAGATGCTGAATGAGAATGGTCAGTATGAGAATATAGAAATTTATGCTGATTTAGCTGGAATTTCCAGATTTGTCATGGCTTATAGGATTTAGTCGGGAAAAAGTGAAATTTTAAGACTTCTAAAAATCTAAAAATATATGGAATCAAAATATGGACTTCAATACTTGGTTATATGTGGGAGTAGGAATAGCAATAGGATGGGGTAGTAGCAAGCTATTTAACCAGCCATCCCAGATCGCGCCAGTAGTGCCGAAAGTTCCAGAAAATGAAGTTGTCCAAAATACGGATTCCCTCTTACAACAAGTAAAACAGACTCAGACAGCTTACTTGATGGCGCGAGAAATGTGTCAATTCAAAGCAGGATTCTTAGCCCGGATTACCCATGAATTGCGATCGCCGCTGAATGGATTAATTGGGTTACATCAATTAATCTTGTCAGACTTGTGTGAAAGTCCATTAGAAGAGAGGGAATTCATTACTCAAGCCCATGAGCGAGCATTAAAGCTAGTAAAACTGATTGATGATATTCTTTATGTCGCTAGAGCAGAACAAGGGACAAACAAATTAGATATTCAGCCGCGACAGATAGGAGAAATCTTACAAGAAGTGGAGAATTTAACCTATCTGCTGGCTGCGAATCGGAACTTCCCCTTGAGAGTTACCCTACCAGACTCAGAAATTTACGCTTTAGTTGATTCTCGTTGGTTCCGCCAAGTATTAGTCAATTTAGTGGACAATACTATCAGTCAAATGGAAGCAGGTAGTCTTTATATTTCTTGTAGTATTGAACATGACAGTAATTTGGTATTGATTTGGCTAGATGTACCTAGTCATGCAGTGATCTGGAATGAGCCAATAGAATTAATGGAAAATTCAGCCGAATTTTCGCCAAAAAATGCCGTTCTTTCCCCAGGAATGAGACTTATGTTGAATCATACCCTACTGGACTTAATGGGAGGAAAGTTAGAAATGCTCACTGCTCCTACTATTAAAGATGTCACACAACAGATGACTAGACTCCAAGTTTCCATCCCTTCAGCCACAGTATCTAAGTAGTTATCTGACTAACTGCTCAATTTCGCCAGATCGGCAAGAATCAAGATGGGACGGGTTAGATAAAACCATTGTTGTACTGTTATTGGTTTGGAAACCTATCTTTTCGTAGAATCCTTGTTGATAGGTCGTCATCAAATATACACGCTCAACAAACCGCAACTTGGGATGGTTTAACACAGTTTTGATTAACTCACTACCCAGTCCAAAACCACGATATTCTGGATGAACCACAACGTCCCAAATTGTAGCGCGGTAAATACCATCGGAAATTGCTCTAGCAAAGCCTATCAGTTTTTCTGCATCAGAGATGGAAATTACTGGTTCACTATAACTAATCGCTTTGCTTAAATCCTCAAGCTTACGCCCTTGCGCCCAAAAAGTACCAATATTGAATAAATGTTGGAGTTGAGCGAGATTAATTTCTGCAGAGCGATCGCTGAAGTGAATCTGAGGATAGTTCATCTAGGAGATACCCAATTATGGCAATACTTCTATCTTGTTATGGCATAAATTTAGGGTGTAGGGTGGTAGGGTGTAGGGTGTGGTGTAAGATTTATTGGCTAATCCATTTCCATAAAGGATGTGTTGGACCTTGGCGACGGATATGAAAAACTTGTTGTTCTAAGCGCTGTTTTTCCTGTTCAGGTAATCCTAGTAGGATATTTCGGCTTTGCCAAACTAAAACAGAAGTAGTTACCGCAATACAAAAGCTTAATCCCAAGGTAGAAAATGGATGGGAAATAAGAGCAAATCTTAAGGCTACCCAGGTGAAGTATTGCAGCAATAAAGTGATTTCCACCCGCAAGTCCCACAAACAAAAAGGCGCAATCACTAACCAGGAACAGGCGGCGAATAACCACCTGCCATACACAGTTAATATATGCAGCTTTTGTACCTGTTGAGTAAACAATAGGTCAGAGGAATCAAGCTGAGGTTTATCTGGCTGTTCCATAGGATTTTCACTTAACTATCCTGAGAACTACTAGATATATCGATTAATGTCGCAGACTGCTCTGTCCGCTCTCGCCACCATGAGAGAAGTGTACTAGCAATGAAAATACTAGAATAGGCTCCCACCGTAAACCCAGTAATCAGTGCTAAGCAAAAACTCCTGAGAGTTTCTCCCCCAAATAACAAAATAGAAAACAAGGACAAGAGTACTGTGAATGTTGTATTAATTGACCGAGTTAAAGTTTGATTAACTGCATCATCAACAACTTGGTCAATCGGTTGATGGGGATTACGACTGAGTACCTCACGGATGCGATCATAAATCACCACAGTGTCAGTAACAGAGAACCCCGCAACTGTTAGTAGAGCAACAATAAATAGACTATCTACTTCAATTCCAAAGACTAAACCCAAAACTGAGAATACACCCAGTGTAATTAGTAAATTGTGAATTATAGCTACAATTGCGAAAATAGCATAATCCAACTTGAAACGAAAATTCAAGTAGATAACTATAGCGATGAAAGAGACTACAAGAGCAGTAACACCAGAGGTAAATAATTCGCGTCCCAGAGTGGGTCCAACTGAGTCAATTTGGTTTTTTTGCGGGTCAAAAGCGCCAATTTTTTCACTTAAAGCAGTTTGCAATCGAGTCCGCTGGTCAGCATCTAAATTTTTTGACCGGATTAATAAACCATTTTCTCCGCCGCTTTCCGAAATTACTTGGATACTACTATCACCTAAACCTTGTTCTTTAGCAACTTCCCGCGCCGCATTAATATCAATTGGTTTGTCGCAGTTATGCGGCTTTGTACAATCTCTTACAAGTTGTAAACGTGTTCCGCCAATGAAGTCGAGACCAGGGCGTAAGGGAGCACGAATATCCGGTCTTTGCCAAGAAATCACCATGGAGACGATACTAATCAAAATGACAGTAGCAGATAGAGTCCACCAGCGCGATCGCGCTTTATTGATACTTAATTTCATTGCGCCACCTCTGTCTTATTTAAGGATGCTGACAAGTTAGGACAGAAGAGTTCTGGTTTGCGGAAAGAGGGAATTGTAATTATCAAAAACATAAAGGTACGACTACAGGTAACTGCTGTAAACATGCTGACTAATGCGCCTAAAGCTAAGGTGAGGGCAAATCCTTTAACTAAACCAGACCCAAACCAGAAGAGAGCAGCACAAGCTATCCATGTAGTCACATGACTATCTACAATACTTGAAAAAGCCCGGTGAAAGCCAGATTCTACAGAACGATACAGAGATTTACCTAAGCGTAATTCTTCCCTGGTGCGTTCAAAAATCAGGACATTAGCGTCAACAGCCATGCCAATACTCAGGATAAAACCAGCAATTCCAGGTAAGGTGAGCGTAACACCCAATAAAGCAAAAGCAGCCCAAGTTAACAAGGAGTAAATAACTAGAGCGACATCCGCAATTAATCCTGGTAATTTGTAATAGGCTACCATGAACACTAGGACTAAAAATAAACCACCAATTCCGGCATAGATACTACTCTGAATACTGTCTTTTCCCAAAGTTGCTCCTACAGTTCGCCGTTCAGCAATTTCTACTGGGACAGGTAATGAACCACCGCGTAATTGTACGCCCAGGTCATTAGCTTGTTGGGCCGTAAATCGCCCTTGAATGATAGCATTACCACCACTAATACCAGTCGCAGCATGTTCTGGTCCGACAATAGGAGAGCTAATTAATTCATTATCCAGAAAAATGCCGATCGCCCGCCCAGTTCCGGCTAGTTTTTTGGTCAAGTCAGCAAATAACTTACCACCTTCTGTATCGAAGCGCAAAGCGACATCCCAATTTTTGTCCTTAGTCGGTTCACCAGTCGCTTCTTTGAGATATTTACCTGTGAGTGGGGGTTGAGTACTTTCAAATAAAGCAGCGAGTGCTTGATTATTTTTTTGTAATTCTGCTCGATTTTTTGCTATCGCTACTTTGTCGTTTTTCTTCTCTAAATCTGCTAGTTTGGCTTTCAAGTCAGAGCGGGATATTTGTAAGGTCAAGACTTGAGTTTCTGTACCTGGCTTCTGTGTGCGAAATTCTAATTGCGCTGTACCACCTAATACGCGCTCTGCTTCTTCCGGGTCGTTTACACCTGGTAGTTGGACTACAATCTTATCTGTCCCCACTGTTTGAATCAAAGGTTCGGAGACTCCTAAGCTATTAATTCGACCTTCGACTACTTTCTTCACAGCCTCCAATTCATGTTCGGTGATTTTTTTAATCTCCGCCGTTGGTTTCACCTGAATTGTAAGCTGTGAACCTCCCCGCAAGTCTAATCCTAGTGAAACGGGAATCGTTACTATTACCGTTATTGCGGCAATCAGCAAAATTAAAATCAATACTAAAAGCGATCGCTGTCTTTGCATATCCTAACTCACAACTGACAAAGGTTATGATAGCGTTCTTTGAGGGTGTTGGGAATTGGGAGTCGTGAGTCATGAGTCGCGAGTGGGGACAGCAGGATTATAAATAATTTAATTCGTAATGATTAGTAATGAAGGAATGTCTGGATTATTCAACGGATAGCATTAGCTCTAAATAGCATATTTCTCATGGTTATTGCTGAAAACCAATACTCGATTTTAGTAAAATTTAATAGCTAAAACGGTAGAAAAAATATACGCTTGACAACTTGTTCGCGATTTACTACTGTACAGAAAAGTAAACTGGGGTTTTATTTGGTCTCAACTTTATAGGTGGTTTATAAGCAGTTTATAGGCGGTTTTTACCATGTCTGAAAACTTGAAATGGCTCGATCCAGTAGTGCGATCGCCAAATGGAGTAGCGGAAATTATAGTAAAGTTCATTTTAAAGAAAGTCGGATTTTTTAATTTCTCAATTTTCCAGGTGGAAGATGACAAAATTTTAGATATCTCATCCTAAAGATAGAGGAGCAGTTTTGTAGGGTTATCTACTATTAAGGGAATATTCAACTTAAAGGTTTCTCCTGGTTTTGGTTACTTAACAGGAGAGAACAAGGTTGGATGTGATATTCTCTCCCGTTATGGCCGTGTGGCTGTGGCGGGAGAGAGTTTGGCTATTTTTCATTTAAATATCCAATATGATTAGAATATAATAGAGATACTAAAACTAGTTTCTATGATCAGCCAGACACTTAACCTCACCGGATTAACACCAGAACAAATTGAGCAGATCAAAACCATGATTGAAGCATTTAAAGCCAAAAACAAACTAGAGCGAGTCCATAATATCTCAGAAGATCAATCAGGTGATGTTAATCATGAAGAAATTAACATGAGCGATCTATTTTTTGCCAGTGAAATTTTAGCACCTTTTAACCGTAGTATACTTTATGCCCGGAGAGCCTAAACAGTAGGTAAAAAGGGTGGAGAAAAAACATCTTCCACTAAAGCAGCAGCAGCTAGAGAAAACGGTAAAAAAGGTGGACGACCCAGAAAGAAACTAATCAACACTTGATTTTACTTATATCAAAAGTTACCTCGTTAAACTTTTTCAGCTACCTGTAAAACGGACAAATATTGAATAGGGATACTTCCATCATAATCAGCGACTATTTTTTCCCGTAAATCCCTAAACAAAGCAGTCCTAGTCTCGACATCTAAATTTAGATAGACAGATAAAGTGCTGAGCAAGAGGAGGAAATTATCAGCGCTATAGATAACTTGACAGAGAACTTGCTCAGAAACCAAGTTGACGAATTTACCACAGGCGATCGCTTTTTCTCCCAAATGTTCAGCTATTTGAGCTTGAGTATTTTTATCTTCATACCGTGCTAAAGATGGCGCATGAATTTGGTAAATTGGTTCTAAGTCTTGATATACTGGGTAAATCGGTTGGGGAGTCATGTTCCACAGCAAGATGAGAGAACCACGCTCTTTTAAGGCTTCAGCAGATTTAGTACAGCCGATCTGGGGATCGATCCAATGAAAGGAAGTCGCTGCTAAAACCGCATCAAATTTTGGGGATGCTAACTCCCATTCTTCAAAAGTAGTTTCCTGAAATTGGACTTGTGGATATGAGACGCAATTTTTTCGGGCTTTCTCGCAAGCTTCACGACTTGGTTCCAGACAAAGCATGGAAAAACCCAGTTTAGCAAATGCTTCAGTGGCGTTTCCTGGACCACAGCCTAATTCGAGAATCCTTGCTGTATGGGGGAGTTGGGCTATTTCTACAGCCCGATTTACTAACTCAATCGGATAACGTGGTCTGGCTTGGTCATATGCTGTCGCTACATTAGAGTACCAATTTCTCCGCTTTTCCAAATCTTGAGCATAGATTTTTTTCAGTTGTGATTCTATTTCTTCCATCTTCCCACCCAAGAATAACTAAAAAAATAACTAAGATTATAAATGAGATGAGACTAAAACTTTATATTTAGGAATGACTATATTGCCAGAACCCCATCCAAACAAAGCGTCTAATTGGGAAGAAGAACTTAATCAGGTTATTATTAGCTTTGAAGATATTCAAGCAGAACTCAATTACAAGCAAGCGAAAACAGCATTACGTCACTTAGTTCACAATCTTGACCTTACCCCACCAGAAAAATCGGGTTTAGAGGGGGAAATTAGAGATTTAACCGCCATGCTGACTAAATTAGAAAGGATGGTAGTCCAGATTGCGGCTTTTGGAATGGTAGGACGTGGGAAATCTTCCTTACTTAACGCTTTAGTTGGGAAATCTGTCTTTGAAACTGGACCGCTTCATGGTGTAACTCGTGATGCTCAAAAAGTTGATTGGAGCATTAGTGAAGAAGTTATTGGCGAAACTGAATGCGCATTAAGAGTGACTTTGCCTACTAACGGTCAGTCCCAAGTGGAATTAATTGACACCCCTGGATTAGATGAAGTAAATGGGGAAACCAGAGCATTTTTAGCGGAAAAAATAGCTAAACAAGCAGATTTAATCCTGTTTGTTATTTCTGGGGATATGACAAGTATTGAACATGAAGCTCTCTCACAGTTACGTTCAGCAGGTAAACCGATGATTTTGGTGTTTAACAAGGTTGACCAATATCCTGAAACTGACCGCATGGCGATTTACAACAAAATTCGCGATGAACGCGTGTGCGAATTACTCTCTCCCGATGAAATTGTCATGGCTGCTGCTGCTCCAATTGTGAAAACAGCTGTAGTTCGTGCTGATGGAACGAAGGTTTTACAGATGCGGAAAAGTCAGGCGCAGGTTACAGAATTAAAGCTGAAAATTCTGGAGATTTTACACCGAGAAGGTAAGGCTTTGGTGGCGCTGAATACGATGCTTTATGCTGATGATGTGAATGAGCAACTGGTCAAGCGCAAATTATTGATTCGGGAAGAAAATGCGAATAAGTTGATTTGGCGGGCGGTAATCGCTAAAGCTGTAGCGATCGCCCTTAATCCCATTACTGTAGTCGATATCCTCAGTGCTGTGATGATTGATATTGCGCTAATTATTGGTTTATCACAGCTTTATGGATTACCCATGACCGAATCTGGAGCTATAAAGTTAATTCAAAAAATCGCTCTGAGTATGGGCGGGATTGGTATGAGTGAAATGTTGGCAAATTTAGGATTAAGCGGAGTGAAAAGTCTACTTGGTATAGCAGCACCAGTTACAGCAGGATTAAGTCTAGTGCCATATGCAACTGTAGCGGTAACCCAAGCAGGAGTAGCAGGTGTTTCTTCCTATGGAATTGGACAAGTGACCAAAGCTTATTTAGCGAATGGAGCAACTTGGGGACCCGATGGACCTAAAGCAGTAGTGACTCAAATTCTGACTACGTTAGATGAGGCTTCTATTTTAAATCGGATTAAGGATGAATTGCTAAAAAAGGCAAAGTTGAGCAAAAAGTAGATTTGGGAGTCGGAAGTCTCGACTCTCAAATCTCGAATTTTATTGTTTACTCTTGAAAAAAGACAGCCATAAAACCTCCTTTGCTAAATCACACTCCTTCCCTTAAATTATCTAATACTGTCCGATCTTCTAAAGTTGAAGTATCTCCTGTTACCTCTTGACCAGCCGCCAAATTGCGCAATAACCGGCGCATAATCTTTCCAGATCGGGTTTTGGGTAAAGCATCGGTAAAACGAATTTCACCCGGACGAGCGATCGCCCCAATTTCATTCACCACATGCTGTTTTAACTCCTTACTCAGCTGCTCACTCGCCTGATAACTCCCTTCTAAAGTCACAAAAGCCACAACTTCCTCACCCTTTAAATCATCTGGTTTACCCACGACAGCAGCTTCCGCTACAGATGGATGGGATACCAAAGCTGATTCTACTTCCATAGTTCCCAGGCGATGTCCCGCTACATTGAGCACATCATCCACGCGCCCCATCACCCAGAAATAACCATCTTCATCCTTTCTCGCCCCATCTCCAGCAAAATAAGTATACTTCCCATCTTGTGGGGGGATATGCTCCCAATAAGTCCGCCGGAAGCGTTCAGGATCGCCATAAACATTCCGCATCATCCCTGGCCAAGGATGGCGAATAGCCAAATAACCACCTTCATTTTCCGGGACAGAATTTCCCTCTAAATCGACAACATCAGCAATAATTCCCGGAAATGGGAGAGTCGCAGAACCGGGTTTTGTAGGTATTGCTCCCGGTAAAGGTGTAATCATAATCCCTCCTGTTTCCGTTTGCCACCAAGTATCCACAATTGGACAGCGTTCACCACCAATAATCTTGTAATACCACATCCAAGCTTCGGGATTGATTGGTTCACCTACTGTTCCCAGCAAGCGTAAAGAAGAAAGGTCCCGCGCTTTGGGTAAATGTTCACCCATTTTGATAAATGACCGAATAGCGGTAGGTGCTGTATACAAAATATTTACCCCATATTTCTCGATTACATCCCAGAAACAACCAGGGTTAGCAGCGCGAGGAGCACCTTCATATATCAATGTCGTCGCACCATTGGAAAGGGGTCCGTAGATAGCATAGCTATGTCCGGTAATCCAACCTACGTCAGCTGTACACCAATATATATCTGTATCTTGTAGGTCAAAGATCCATTTAGTTGTGATATGGCTGTATAGGTTATATCCACCTGTTGTATGGACAACGCCTTTGGGTTTACCAGTACTTCCTGATGTGTAGAGAATAAACAACATGTCTTCGCTATCCATTGGTTCCGCTGGACATATAGCAGAAACCCCTTTTTGCAGATCATGCCACCAGTGGTCTCGCCCTAGCCGCATGTTAATTTTTTGACCTGTACGTTGTACTACTAACACATCTTTCACTGTGGGAACGGCTCCATCAGCGATCGCTTTGTCTACTTGTTCTTTGAGGGGGACGATCGCATCTTTCCGCCAACCACCATCAGCCGTAACGACTAACTTAGCTGCTCCATCATTGAGGCGATCGCGCAAAGCTTCAGCGCTAAAACCACCAAAAACCACACTATGAGTTGCGCCAATTCTCGCACAAGCTAGCATGGCAATTGCTGCTTCAGGAATCATCGGCATGTAAATACCGATGCGATCGCCCTTTTGGACACCCAATTGTTTGAGGACATTAGCAAATTGACAAACTTCTCGATGTAGTTGAGCATAAGTGAGAGTGCGAGCATCTCCAGGTTCTCCTTCCCAAATCAGCGCTGCTTTATTCTTACGCCAAGTATTCAGGTGTCTGTCAAGACAGTTATAAGAAATATTAATCTTGCCATTGACAAACCACTGAGCGAATGGAGGTTTCCAATCCAACACAGTATCCCATTTTTGGAACCATTCTAACTCTGTGGTTGCTAATTGGGACCAAAACTCTATGGGGTTGGCTTGAGCTTGATCGTATAAGGACTTATAGTCAAGCAAACTTTTAATATGGGCTTTTTGGGAAAAATCGCCAGAGGGATGAAATAAACGTTTCTCTTGGAGGATAGATTCTATATTTGATAGAGACATCATAGGTTTGAAGGAGTCAGGAGTCAGGAGTCAGGAGCCAGGAGTTTATATAAAGGTACTCGACTTTTGTGGTTTCTATGAGGATTCAAATGGACTGCTTTTTAGGAACTAACAGTTTATGCTTCAGTATTACTGCTATAATCGATAATACATTTTTAAACAACTTCCTTTGCCGCTCCAAACTTAATTTAGAGCGAAATTAGCGCAAAACTTTAGGGAATCGCAATGTTATTTTTCAAAATAGGTTAGTTTGCAAGCAAAAGAGATTAAGCAGCAATTAAATTCACTTATCGAGCAGTCCGCCTCGATAGATCCGAATTTGGCAAAAAGGCTCAGTGAGATTGACCGTTGGGTAAAGCATATCAGACTAGGTTCCCTCACAGCTAAACCAATTGTTTTAGCGTTTCTTTTAGAAGTAGTAACGGATGCGACGATCTGGTTACAGATTAAATCCTTACCATCCGAGGAAGAACAAACAGCCAGGTTTAGGCAAATGACAGCAAATGAGAGGTATTGGTACGGTTATCTTTTTCCGCGTTGGTTTAACTCAACAGACTCTAGATTCTATATTTGGAAGAAAAAAATGATGTCTGGTGAGTTTAATCAGCTGGATAATGATACTATTAGATCAATAGCTCAAGATATCGTCCGTCGTGAAGGGAGTTTTTGGCATCGTTATATAGCCGACCTTTCTATGGCAACAGATTTAATCGTTAGCAATCGTCAAGATAAACCACTCTGTATTCAAGTTACCAGCGTCAGTGAAGTATTCCACCGCCAGAAGTATCACGATTGGCAGTATGTGCTGCAATTATGGGAAATAGAGAGGGGTTTGTTCCTGAGTTACAATCCCAGGAGTACAGATTTCCTCAACCAATTAATCAACGTAGCGCTTTATAACAGCGACCATTTAACTGCTGGAAAGTATATCAGATTTTCCTGATTTATCAAGCTGGCTGGCGAACACTTGTGTCTTAACTTAAATAATAACTTGGTCAAATTGGCATTTATGCTTAATCAACAAGAAACTAATAGCAGCGCCCAAGTAGATAAATTTACGGAAGCGTTAGCATCAGCAAGAAGAATGCAGCAGGATTGGTTGCAATATGGAATCAATTTCTTACATATTTATGTTGATGACGTAGAGGGAAATTGGCTAGAAAATTGGGGAAGCGATGAAATATCCGATCACTCTCTCTTAGATTCTATTAAAGAGTTCTTGGTAAGTGAAGACTACGTAGCTGTAAAAATTAGACAGGCTTTAAATCATCAAAATACTTGTACAGAAACTTCGTTGACACTGTTTGATTTAGCCATAAATTTAGCAGAATGCTGCAAAATAAATCGAGAACCTGATAGATTATCCGCAGTAAGAGATATCCTAATTTGGGTTGGTAAAGATGACCCTGAATTATGGGATTTAGCAAATAATCTGATAGAGAAATTGGCTTTTGGGTCATCCCAGCCAACTACCGTAGAGGAATAGCTTGTAATTCTTCTACATGCTTTTTATAAACAAACCATGTGGGATTATTTATACCCTGTAATTCACAGGGGAGCGGTTTTTCAAAAGTAACTTCCCAGTAATCTCCCAAACGTTCAAAATTCCCTTTAGGAGCTGGTGGTGCTTTTTTAATTTGTTTTCTGATAGAGGAAATAAAATATTTTTCACCTTTCTTCGCAAAACATTTTTTATCATTTTCTATTTCCTGGGACTGTTGATACCAATTATTCCGTTGTTTAAAAGTTGTATTTGGAGTAACTGTAACTTTTAAAATCAGTATTCTCTGAGGAATTTCCGAGGAGGCGGTCAGGGGGTGAACCAGTAATTCACAGGCTATACAGAGGAAAAGTAGTATTTTTTGTGGGTATAACTGGAATTTTCTCACGCTCATAGTACTTCTTCATCTAACTAACTAAAGTTAAAACCTGTTTTATAATTAAGTTATACTAGTCTACAATAAACTGGACAGTAGTGGTAATAACTTGCCTCTTCGCGATCAAATTTAGTGAGAACTGTCGGTTTTTGTGCGAATTCTGTCTTTTGAAATTGGGAATGCTAGATAATATTTTCGACTATCTTCACTTTAGTTTCCGTATAGAAGCGCCTATTGTGCTCTTAATCCTGGTTTTTTTAGAAGCAGTGCTATCGGCTGATAATGCAATCGCTCTGGCCGCCATAGCTCAAGGATTAGAAGATAAAGCCTTAGAACGTGAAGCACTTAATATAGGTTTAGTCTTTGCTTATGTGTTGCGTATCATCTTGTTGTTTACAGCTACTTGGGTATTAAAATTCTGGCAGTTTGAACTTCTGGGTGCTGCTTATTTATTGTGGTTAGTATTTCAACATTTCACTTCCTCAGAAGATAATCAGACGGAAAAACATGAACCACGGTTTAAATCCTTGTGGCAGGCAATACCAGTAATTGCTTTTACAGATCTAGCATTTTCTTTGGATAGCGTAGCAACTGCGATCGCTGTATCTCAGGATAGGTGGTTAGTATTTGTTGGCACAACAATTGGCATTATAACACTGCGATTTATGGCAGAACTGTTTATAGAGTGGTTAGATATATTCACTAATTTAGAGGATGCGGGTTATGTTACTGTAGCTTTTGTGGGTATCCGCTTATTACTAAAAGTGATAAATGATGGTTTAGTACCCCCGGATTGGCTGATGATTAGCGCGATCGCCCTGATTCTAGTTTGGGGCTTTTCCAAACGGACTGTCGCTGCGAATTTAGTCCCAGAGGAAACTAGTGAACATGTAGAGGAAGCAGGAATTCGGGATGCGGGAACAGGTGTAGAAAAATAGTCCCTACACCCTACACCCTACACCCTACACCCTATTCTTGTAACCAGCTCTTTAATGCTGGTTCCCAATGGACAATTTCTTCATCTTTAAACCACAAGGCAATTTCTCGCTGGGCGGTTTCGATCGCATCCGAACCATGAATTATGTTGCGACCGATATTAATGCCAAAATCCCCACGAATTGTCCCTGGTTCTGCTGTTAAGGGATTGGTAGCGCCAATAATTTTTCTAGCAGCAGCGACAACACCTTCACCTTCCCAAACCATTGCTACTACAGGTCCAGAAGTGATAAATTCAACTAGCCCCGGGAAAAAAGGTCTTTCTCGGTGAACATCATAATGCTGTTCAGCCAATTGTTTAGTTACGTTTAATAACTTTAAAGCAACAAGAGTAAAGCCTTTAGCTTCATAACGACGGATGATTTCTCCGATGAGCGATCGCTGTACACCGTCTGGTTTAATGGCTAAAAATGTGCGTTCCAAATCTGTCTCCAGTAACATAAGCAAGAATTTTATGGGTTAATTGTCAGTTGTAGGCGTGCGTTTTGTCTAGTGGTTTGGGAAAGTTCCCAATAGAAAAGATGAACTTTTTCGGGACAGGATTTGTTAAATTGTTAATTCTTGAGTGGATCACGGAGGTCAGGAAGAAATGAGTGTCGATTTAACTGCTGATGAGATTGTCAAACTACCCAATGGAAATAAATCCGAAGGGAAAAAGTACAAGCAAAAAAATCTCCTTCCCGCCAGTAGTACTACTACTGCTAATACAGGAGATTTACCTCGGTCTTGGAAAATTGAGGATAGTGAAGACCTCTATCGGATTCAAGGTTGGGGACAGCCTTATTTTTCTATTAATGCTGCTGGTCATATCACCGTTTCACCCAAGGGTGAACGTGGCGGATCTCTGGACTTATTTGAGCTAGTTAATGCTTTGAAAGAGCGTAATTTAGGACTTCCTCTCTTAATTCGCTTTTCGGATATTTTAGAAGACAGGATCGAAAGGTTAAATGCTTGTTTCGCTAAAGCAATTGCTCGTTATAACTATCCCGGTGTCTATCGTGGTGTGTTTCCCGTTAAATGTAATCAACAAAGACACTTGATCGAAGATCTAGTCCGCTTTGGTAAACCCCATCAATTTGGTTTAGAAGCTGGTTCCAAGCCAGAACTGATGATTGCTTTAGCTCTATTAGATACACAAGGTGCTCTGTTGATTTGTAACGGTTATAAAGACCGGGAATATATCGAAACAGCAATGCTATCTCAAAGGTTGGGACAAACTCCCATTATTGTCATAGAGCAAATTGAAGAAGTAGATTTGGTGATTGCTGCTCATAAACAATTGGGGATCAAACCTATTTTGGGGGTTAGGGCTAAGTTGAGTACTCAAGGTATGGGACGTTGGGGAACTTCCACCGGAGACCGAGCTAAATTCGGGTTGACAATTCCAGAAATTATCGCTGCGGTTGATAAACTACGAGCAGCTGACCTGCTGGATTCTCTCCAATTGCTACATTTTCATATTGGCTCGCAAATCTCCGCGATTAATGTAATTAAAGATGCCATCCAAGAAGCTAGCCGTATTTACGTGGAATTAGCTGTCTTGGGAGCTGAGATGAAGTATCTCGATGTTGGTGGGGGTCTGGGTGTAGATTATGACGGGTCACAGACCAATTTCTATACCTCGAAAAACTACAACATGCAAAACTACGCCAATGATATTGTGGCGGAGTTAAAGGATACATGTGCGGAACGACAAATTGCCGTACCCACATTGATTAGTGAAAGTGGGAGGGCGATCGCTTCTCATCAATCAGTACTCATTTTTGATATTCTTAGTACTAGTGATGTACCTTCAGGTACTCCAGAAGCACCGGAAGAGGGAGAATCTCCGATTATTAATTATCTGTGGGAGTCATACCAATCAATTAATAAGGAGAATTATCAGGAACTTTACCATGATGTGACTCAATTTAAGGAAGAAGCTATTAGTCGCTTCAATTTAGGAATTCTCCGTCTTAGAGAACGGGCTAAAGCTGAACGGCTCTATTGGGCTTGCTGTCAAAAAATTGTCAACATCACTAGACAGGAAGAGTATGTACCTGATGAATTGGAAGACCTAGAAAAAATTATGGCTTCCATCTATTATATGAACCTTTCAGTCTTCCAATCAGCACCAGATTGTTGGGCGATCGACCAGCTATTTCCGATTATGCCGATCCACTGTTTAGATGAAGAACCAACGCAAAGAGCGATTTTAGCGGACCTAACTTGCGATAGTGATGGGAAGATTGACAGATTTATCGACTTACGGGATGTGAAATCGGTTTTAGAATTGCACAAATTCCAGCCGGGAAAACCTTATTATTTGGGCATGTTCCTCAATGGAGCCTATCAAGAAATTATGGGTAATTTACATAATCTTTTTGGCGACACGAATGCTGTTCATATTAATTTAACCCCCAAAGGTTATCAAATTGAACATGTTGTCAAGGGGGATACAATGAGTGAAGTAGTGGGTTATGTTCAGTATGACTCTGAGGACCTAGTGGAAAGTATTCGCCAGCGTTGTGAACGTGCGTTGGAAGAGAAGCGGATCACTTTGGCAGAATCTCAACGTCTACTCCAAACCTATGAGCAGAGCTTGACGAGATATACTTACCTCAATAGTTAAAGTAGGTTGGGTTGAGGAACGTAACCCAACCCAACCTACATGATTCAATGAGAATTAGCTTCTAACAACTCCGCGATCGCCTGATGTTCCAAAGGAGTTTCCGTAGGTGGAGTTTGGCGAGCATCGGTAATCAACCAGTCCAGAGCAGCAGCTTGGACATCGATCGCTGCGCCTGTTTTGTCGATACAATGGCGTCCAAATACCAACTTATCAACTAACCGGACTCCTGGACCTAGACGAGACCATTTAAAAATTACGCTGTTATCCACAGTAGCGCCGCTACAAATCCAACAATTAGGACCAATCATCGTTGGTCCGACAATTTTTGCGCCATCTTCTATTTTGGTCATCCCACCAATATAGACAGGTCCTTTAATATCCACCTTGTCCCAATTTACCGATACATTTAGCCCAGTATATATCCCTGGAAAAACTTGATGACCGGGGATTTGCACATTTTTGATTTCTCCCAACAATACACCCCGAATTGCTCGCCAGTAGTCTGGGACTTTACCAATATCGACCCATTCAAAATCCATGGGAATAGCATAAAAAGGTGCATCGATTTCTACCAGCTTGGGAAATAATTGACTACCGATGTCATACTCTACTTGCGAAGGAATATAGTTAAATACTTCTGGCTCAAAAATATAAATACCTGTATTGATATTTGTGCTTAAGGCTGCTTCGACCTCAGGTTTTTCCTGGAAAGCTTTGACGCGATGCTCCTCGTCGGTGACAACCACACCATAACTAGAAACCTCTTGGCGAGGTACAGATTTTGTAATAATAGTAGCAATTGAGCCTTTAGACTTATGCCATTTGACTGCTGCTGTCAAATCCAAATCAATCAGAGCATCTCCACACAGAACGACAAAAGTATCATCAAAAAAGGGTGAGAAGTCTTGTATACGCCGCATTCCCCCAGCAGAACCAATAGCCTGTCCTACCAGTTTTCCATCCACAATTTGCCCTTCAAAAGAATAGGCAATTTGTACGCCAAATCTTTGACCATCACGGAAATAACCTTCTATTTCCTCAGATAAATGACTAACATTGACCATAATTTGGTCAAACCCATGTTGGCGTAACAACTCTAGGAGAAATTCCATGACTGGCTTTTGCAGAATAGGAATCATTGGTTTGGGAGTTGTGTAGGTGATAGGACGGACGCGAGTACCCTTACCCGCTGCGAGAATCATCGCTTTCATAAGATTTTATGCCTCAACCACAAACCAGTTTACCTTTATCAAATAGGAATTAATCATCTATTTTTTATCTATTCTTACCTAGTCTAATCGATGAATCTATTCTAGTCTATTTGTTCTGGAACCAAGATTTTTCCCTGTTCAAAGTAGCCGAATTTGAATTTCCTGATAAAATTCTGCTTGAAAAAGTTCAACTTTTGATTGAGCTGATAGCAATAACAGCGCCCAAAATACGCTAACTAAGTGATTTTGCTGGGGATGGCGATCGCTACCTGGTTTTTCTGGTGGCTTTGTCAAGGCCCACAATTGGACAAGTTGCTCTAAACTCCAAAAATGTTCCCCTAAATTTGGCTCTCTAGCCGCAAGATGTAATACCTGCTCTAGTTCTAGAGCTACCTCTGTCAAGTTTTCTTGATGTGCTAACTCTAGCGTTTCCCTTAAGCTTTGGACGCTGGACTGACGCGACACGCGCTGATGTTTGGGGGATTTTTCTACCAGTTTCAGTTGCTTGGCCATTATATGTAGCTGCTCTATTAGCTCCGGTAGAGTCACACGGCGCTTGGGTAAAGGCATTGCTATGGGACGACGGCTTAAATGTTGTTCTAATTGCAACCGATGACCTTGAGCAATTACCCCGTCTGCAAGTTCTAAAGTTAGATCATCTATTATACTTTCTTCCAGTTCATTTACTGTTGACAGTTGCAACAGTGTGTTGGCTTTAAACAAAATTAACATTGATGCTGATAAAAAAGCCTGTCCAGATTGAGATAAGTCGGATTCATGGCTGTTTGTTCTGGTGTCTGGTGTCATTAACTCCAAGTAGCGATCAATTACTTCAATCACTTGTACATTCCAAGGGTCAATTTCTCCTTGTTCGGCTTGGTCAATTAAATGGGTAATGGTCTTTAATAACTCAGTCGCATCCATATTTTAGGAGTGCATGGGGGGAGAGAAGAAAGTCAAATAAAGAATTGTGTAGGTTGAAGAGAAGCCCTGACAATTACTTATCGGATATAGAAATCATAACTCAAATTTGACACTCTCAGGTCTAAAGACACTGAGATTCTGCTGACAGATTTAGATTAGGGAGTATCCAAAGTCTAATTCTCGCTACGGCCGTCAAACACCGTCTACTGAGTTGATCAAGTAAAATACC
>Ga0116231_10000146_pt1 | contig 93167 bp, 55 predicted proteins | sample S1TSphgellanicum_2_FD_89695 | JGI IMG/M metagenome (GOLD analysis project Ga0116231, IMG submission 89695) | Host-associated microbial communities from peat moss isolated from Minnesota, USA - S1T2_Fd - Sphagnum magellanicum MG | ecosystem: Host-associated > Plants > Peat moss > Unclassified...
ACATATTTGAAAAAAAAAAAAAAAAGTTAAAAACTATAAAAAAGAAAATGATGAAAAACAAAGAATTTTTTAATTTAAAAAAAAAAAAAAAAAAAAAAAACTACCCTACCTTATTTTAAATGTGGTATTTGATTTATAGCATTGTAAACCATAATCAATGTATATTATTAACCACTCTTGATTACCTTATGCCATATTTATTGGGCCATGTTATGCATTTTTCCAAATCCACTTTACCAAAATTAAAGGAAAATTTTATTATATTCTTATTTTAAAAATTCATCAAACGAGGAATATTGGCATGCTTTTGAAAAAGCGTGCTCAAAGCAAATCTTTTAAAATTCTTTTTCCAAACAAAAATATTCATAACTTAGAATAGTTTAAAAATGATGTTGTCATCATTTTCAAATTAAAATTTTCATGTTTCAAATGGTCAAATGCTTTGATCAATGAAGGTTTCTAGCCAAATTTTATCTTAAAATGTCTATTATTTTAAATAGTCTATTAGTAAGATGCTTTGGTTCTCAATTAGAGCTTAGAAAATTGACCAAAAAAGCAAAAGGATCATAATTAACTTTTTACATTCACAAATCAAAACTTGTTTTTCAAGACATACAATCACCATGGAGAGGTAGCACATACAATCCTTTTTTTACTTAAACAACTTAGCAATACCTTTTTGAAAAATTATCTTTATTCATGGGAAAACCACACAAGGAATTTGTCCCAATATTAGTTGTTGCAAAATTATTCTCTCCACAATTATGATAGCAAAATTATTCTTTGCAACAAATAAAGACAAATCATGAAGAAATTCCTTTTTCAAACTATTTTAAAAATAAGATTCACTACACCAAAATGTTTTGAAATATTGTTCAATGGTATTGCAAGGCTATTTTTCAAAAGATGATTTTCTATAATTATTCACTTCTTCTTCATATTTTTGCATAATTATATCATGTTGTGTATCCACATGTTTTTCCATAGCTATAATTTGATTTTTTTTGGAATAAACTATTCTTAAGGTTGAAGAGTAGTTATAACAACTACTATAATTATTGTAATAGTAGATAATTGAGAATTACCTAGGTTGGTGAAATTGACTTTGTCCATTAGATTGCCCCACTAATTTAAAGAGAATTATTCTAATAACTAGAGAATGTAAGAAAGAAAGAAAGAACAAGAGAAAAGATAAGATTTAAGCTTGTGTAGCCACTTATTTTGGTAGTGATTAGTTACCTGAAGGAGGAGGTAATTTTGGAGAAGTTAAAAGGGGATTGAAGTTGTGTGGGTGTATGGATATGAACAAAGTATGAAACATAATTGCCAATCTATTGTAAGGCAATATCAAGGAAGGAGAGGCTCTAGTAGCTAAGGCTACTTGTACTTGGACACTTTGCCTTAATTTATGGTTTCAATTTGGATTTGTTATGTGAGAGTTGTTGACTCCTTTCCCCCTTACTAGATTTCTTGTACTCTACACTTTGTTACCTTACTTTCCTCTATTCTAATGAATAGGATATGTTTATCTTTTATTTGTTTCCTCAAGTCTCCATCTTAGTCACTTGTTGTTTTATTGCATTTATAATAGTTGTTACTACTTGTCACTACTTGTCATTGGAGTAGTGAGGTTGACATAACCTCCTCTCTTGGGACCTTGAGGTAAAAACTCATGTAGTTAGTTTATTGTAGTAACATTGTTGTACATTTGGTCAAGAGGAATCCAACACTTTATTTGTCCTAGTATAATTACTCTACTCCATTAAAGGTTTAGGTTATTTGTGTTTGGCTTTAATGGGTTCCTAGAAATATGCCTTTTCTAGTTATAAGGTTTTTCTTACATTTGTTACATGTATCTAATAAACAAGTTAATTCATTGTATTGTCCAAAATAGGCATACCCACGCATTATTTATGGTTTCAACAAATGATTCTTCATTTGTAGAAAATAATGAAGAAAATAATGTATTTTTATTATGTGGTATCTAAAATTTTGATTGCTTATGTGACAATTTGGTTGTATTTTTTTCCACTATTTTTAATCATATTTTCATTTTCAACATGATTGTTAGGTCATTTTTACATCTTGTGAAATTATTTTCTTCCAACTTCATTCATCTTAACATTATTAGTGATACATTGCTAGGTTCATCAACAAGTTTTATCAAATAATTTTGATTGTCCATATTTTTGTTAGTTCTTTTAATTCCAAGTTTAAACTTGGATTAAATTAACCTTTTACTATTTTCTTTGTCGAATATTTTAACTTTGGAAAAATATTTTCCTATAATATACTTTTTAAAAATAAAACATTGTGTCCATCCTAAGCCAGTCTTTAAAATATATATTTGGAGAAAAATTACAATATATTTTCAAATTAAACAACAAATCATAATCAAGTTTTAAGATGTTAAACTTTAAAGCAATGTGTGAAGGTGTGAACAAGGTTAAATACCAAACAAATTAATATAAAACAAATGATTAAATTTTTTCGTACATCAATTATGGTTATATCAAAATTGTAAACATGCATAAAAAGAGGGAGAAGAAGTTACCAATTACAACAATTAGATTATTAAACAGCTTAAGCAATTTATAAATTAAAAAATGTATAAGCTACAACTCAAAGCAAAACCACAATTGTTGATGTAGATTAGCTTCCACAATTCTACACTTATTTTGCAATTGAAATTTTCAAATGTAAAAATGCTTGGAGCTTCAAGTTCAAAAAAATTGAAATGCAAGTGAACAAAAACAGTTAGAAGTACAACTGCAAAACAACTTGAACATTAAAAAGGGAGTTATGTTGAATAACTAAGTTAAAAGAACACATGAAAAACACAATAACCAAAAATAAAGTGAAGCATGACAAGCATTAGAGTGAAGCAAAATGCAAAGAAACACAAACAAGAACAAAATAAAACAAAAAAAATCAATGCAAATAAGATTATACACCTCTAAATAAACTTGAAATAAGAATAGTGTAAAGAAGTGCTAAATAAGGAAAACTTAGGCTCACATGTTCTTTAGATCCTTACATTGGGAAAAGAAAGGTATGGAAGAGATCTGAGATGGGACTAAGATGATGCGACAATCATGTTGGGCACCTCACAAATAAATCACTTGCACAAATTAAATAATGTAGGTCTTTAGTGAAAATGGAACCAACTTTGGATCACAGACTTGCCCTTCAACTCATTACATCCATACAAGTTAGAATTGAAAGGAAGTCACCACCCCATTTCCCTATAATTTTTTTTGATTGGTGGGAAAGGCTACATCAAATGGATAAAATGTTTAGGAATCCAAAGTGGAAATCTTGCAATTCCCAAATTATGAATCTCATAATTTTTCACACTTGTGACTCCTTCAAAAGTTGTAGCCTTTGATTGGATATTTTCAACATCATGTCACATGTTTCCATTGAAGGTCATTTGACCCTTGTTTCTTGGGTTTTATTAGTTGTCAGTCAAATTGCCAATTTGACTCCTTACATTTTTTTGGGTTATAACTCTTAACTAACAACTTTAAATGAAAATATGAATTCATTTTCAATATTTACACTTTTAAACCTTTTCAATGGGGTAGATGCATGATATAATGTAGACAATTTTAGGGGAAACTATGACTACATATTGTATAAAAAATAGTAACATGTAAGATTTCACTCACTTAAAGTTTTTCTAAAGATCACATGTAGTTAATTTGAATTTCAAACATAAAATAAATTATTAAATCCACCAATATGCAATTGATTGGTAGTTGTATTATTGTGTAAAAGTACATCGATAATTTTATAAACATTGATTTAGAACCCCTATTTGACAACATATTACCATTATTTTCATGTAAAATGGTACAAACAACAATTAGCCCATCTACATATTATCATAATGTATTAACAAATGTTCTTAAAACATATGATATAAACTTCACAACCTAAAAAGAAATTGAGAATTTTAATGAAGAAGATTTTTCTCATGGTTGTCTTTTTTACATGTGCAAAATTTCACAAATAAAAAACCATTAAATCTAGTCCTTCGTAGTCCTTTTTTACAATTGCAACATTGTGACAAGGCTATTACAAAGTGAAAATGTACTCCAATTATACAAGAGAAGCAATAAAGAAATGGAAGAATGAAAGCCTTTTTTGTTTTTAAAAGATGTGAACAAACCATTTAAAAGGCAATGACTACTTCAAAATCAAAAACCTTAGTTCTTGAATTTAATTGACCAAATTGATAATCAACAAAAAAACATTGTAAAGTCAAAGTTCATAACTCATGGTTTAAGGTCTAATTGGTGGTTTAAAAAAAATTCTTGATTATATTACCATTCCACATTTTATGGTTCCAAATATTAATGGTTATTTCAAAAAACTTATTACCTTTGTTCTAGCTAAAACCAAGTATATAATTAGAAATTTTCTTAATTTTTTTCTCATAACTATGTACCTTTAGTTAATATTTACATGACATGTTTGCCCATTTTGTGTTTCACCCTTTCTTTTAATCAACTAGGTAGCTTGTTATACACTTTAAAACAATTTGAAGAGTTTATGAATGGGTGCCTATGGATGATCATTTCCTAAACTATTTTTTCAAATGGAAAATAATTCATATGTTTCATAAGTTAGTTAAATAATTTTCTAGATCAAAGGAATTTTTAAAAACATGGTTGAAGATTGTAATGTTAGTGTTAAAGTAATTTCCAAATGATTTTACCTAGTCTCATATTAGACCTTTAAATTTTTTCAAATTTTTTTTAGATTAATGGGATCTTCAAATTGGACAAAAATGTAGTCCAATTTATGGGTTCCCCATGTCAGGGAACTCAATGTGCAATCATTAAATGATGACAAATGTCTAAAACAATGTGTTTCTTAGTTGCAAATTTACACAAATGTAAAATATAGTGATTGGAATTGATGCACATTTGGAGCCCATTAAGCAATGGCAATGCAATGCATGGATTGTTTAGTGACCATTGAACTCTTTTAATTGTTGTAAAATACAAATTAAATGATGTTTCGATGTTGTAATTATTTCAAAGTTAACTTTTTGAAAATATAATTACCACCGAAGATTAAAAAAACCTTCTTGAACATTTTCATCCGTTGATGGACCCCTTGGTTTGTGAAATCATATTGAAAAAAAATACCAATTCTTGAATTTGCAATGGAATGCAAATTCAAGGTGCATTCCCTAACTCACAAGAGGAAAAAACAGGTGTGGGAGTTCTAAGATGAATTAGAATGAATTCACAACAAGAGTTCAAGGTGAAATTAACTTGCACAAAAAAAGGGCAACTAGTGCAAGTTGGAGCCAAAATGGTGCACACATGAGCCATGGGTGAACCAAACTCACAAGAGATAGCACAACCTAGGTTGGAAAGGAGCCACCACCTACTCTACTTATACTATACCTTGTGACTAACAATGGGGTTTGCATTAAAGTGACAAAAAGTATTATGATTCCTTTCTATCAAGAAGACATATTAGTTAATGAAAGCAAAATGTAGTGTATGTAGTTAATGAATAGTTCGTTGTTGGATTTAAATTGGGGTTTTGAAGGGAAATTTTGAATACTTATTTTCCTACCTTTTTGTTTTGGACATTCTTTCTTCATGTAATTTTGAGAATTTTTTGCACCTTATTGTTTTGCTAATGGATTTTGGAGATGTTTTATGAATCAATATGTTTGGTACTATAGAAATACACCTAGCATGAAAATTGAATTAATTAATACCTATAAGAACAATGTTTGTTAGTAATAACTGCAAGTATGGAATCAATTTGCACATAGAATATTTATAGTCTTCAAGAATGTTTCTAATGTTGTCCAAGAAATTTGATTAAAAAGTAAGAATTCGGTACTTACCATTTGGTGACCATGTTGGGGATGTGAATTTGGGAGATTTGATCTTAGATTATGTTGTTTGTTTGTTGTTTTATTTTATGTGTGTTTTGAAGTGTTGTTATTGCATACAATATGTTTGGGTGTTGTTGTGAACATTTAATGCATGAACATGTGTGTTGTTGATTAAAATATGTAAATTAGGATGTTAAATTTACATAGGATTTGGATTTGAATGGTAAACACTATAAGGATACAAATTTGTGAATGTTGAAATAAATTGGTTTTGAGAATTTGGTGTTAACATATCAAATACACATTGGTGGCCATTGACAATGCCACTAAGTGGGTGGAAGCAAAAATGCTTCCAACCGACACAATAGTAATGACAATGAGGTTCATTTAAGATTTTATTCTAACCAAGTTTAATTGTCCACTAACATTAGTTACATATTAGTAGGGTGTGCATTTCATTAATGTTGCCATCAAGCACTTAACTAAACACTTTCTAGTGAAACATGCTAATTCAATAACTTACTACCCATAAGGGAATGCATAGGAATAGTCCATTAACAAGATAGTCAAAACATTGTTAACAAAACTTGCAAATGAAAATTGTAAAGACAGACATCTATCAACAATCTTGTTCTCATACAAGATTGCATATAAGGTTGCAACAAGGTATACACCACACTAACCGGTGTATAATTTGCACCTATTAATGTTGACATAATATGTTTTTCCATCTTTCACTCGAGGATCATGGGATGCAAACCCAATATGAATATTGACAAGTCAATTACATGAATTGGAGAAGTTGTAGGAATACAAAAAATAAGGGTGATGAAACAATAAATAGATGATTTGGTTGTACAACATGAAGGCTAGTAGAAAACAAAGGAGGTTATGGAATATAACTTATCAAACCTACAAGTTCATGTGAAGGAGTTACATGAAACACTGATTGTGATAGTTAAAAAACACAAGAATATAGTTTGAAAAGGACATGATGGAAGTAGACCTGCAATAAGAGATACAAAGTTTGAAATTGGAGATGACTAGGTTGCATGGAATTGTGGAAAAAACAAAGAACATGGACTTGTTAGCAATACATTTTTATAAATTTAATTATTCTTTGTTAATTCTTTTTATCATTCCTTAGTTCTTATAATAATACTTTGAAATTGATACTACATAAACATTTCTAACTATAACATAAAGATAATTTGCACACATGTTGTAGCAACATCATAATTCTTAATGCATACATTTGTGAAAATAAAAAATATAAAAAATGTTCATATATTGAAGTTTTCATTAAAGATCCTTTAAATTCCACATTTGCATTCTATTTTCATCTTCATAAGATTCATAAAAAGCTCCTTCACATGCACACCAATAACAATTACAAACAACCATTAATCAACAACCTTTTACTCTATTGAATTTTCCTTTTATACTCCAAAAGGTAGTTATAACTATTTAACCAACTATCATATTGACTTGCTTAATTGACTTGCCAAATTTTTTTGTTACAATCGACATGTCATATTGATTTGCCAACTACATTGTGTTGATACCTATTTCAATTTGTTGCAATATGTCGATTTTGATTACTATGTCAATTTATTTCCCTATCTTGTTGCTTTGTTAATGCTATTACTACTTTAATATGAATGTTTCTTAAGTCTAGTAAATCCTTTTCATAATAGGAGACCTATTATTTTTACCATAGGTTGAAGGAATAGAAGACCAAAAGATAGACCATGTATTGTTGAATTTTATAAAAGAATCATTGGGGTTGAAGGCACAAGAGTTAGTTAAATGGTGGGATATGGTGTGAAACATGCTCAAAGAAAATATGAAAGTGGTGTTCAAGAAGTTAAAGCTAGATGAGAACATATACCAACACCAATTGAAAGCATACTAAGTAGCATGATTTCTAGATTTCCATTTGTACCTCCAACATTTGGTCTAGAAAAACTATTTCAAAATTTGTTGAATAATGACATAGGTCCAAGTGGAAAATATTAACAACAAGTAAAATAGGTTGATGAAGCAAAAACACCTAACTAGGAACTTACAAGACCAATGGGGATGAAAGGGGGAGTTGCTCTTGCATACCTATTGTCGAACATGAATTTTAGTTAGATAAGTTTAACACACCATTTCGAACATTGCATGATCGGATTAGTCAACATATGATCAACAACAAGAAAAATCGTTAGCACAATAGTAGGTGGTGGTGGAAATTGGATAGGAAGTGGACCAAATGGACCAAGTGGTACATCATGTATTTGTTGAACATTCATTGTTAGACTAGAAAACAACAAAGGGGGTATTTTAGCATGTAGCCAAAAAGGAACAATATTTGTAGCTAGCTTTAACATTAGATTAGGTTGTACCTTCAAGGATTTTAAGGATGGAGTTTGAAGTAAAAGTGGGGTAATGTTAAGGATATATACTAGTTAATGAAGGCATAATGTAATGTATGTAATTAATAAATAGTTAGTTGCTAGATCTGAATTGGGGTTTTGGAGGGATTTTTTTTTTTTTTTTTTCCTACCTTTTTGTTTATGGACATTTTTTCTTCATGGAATTTTGAGAGTTTTTTGCACCTTTTTTTTTAGGTAATAGATTTTGGAGATGTTTTGTGAATAATAAATTTTTTATTGTAAAAATACATGTACAGTTAATATTGCATCAATTAGTACCTATAAGAATAATACATGTCAATATTAATTATAAGTTTATAATCGATTTGTATGTAGATGTGTCGTCTTGAAGAATGTTTATGATTATGTCCAAAAAGCTTGGTCAAGAAGTTAAGAAGTAAGAATTTAGTATTCACCACATTCTTGGGAGAGAATTTTGAATTTTTTGAATTTTGTTCAGTTATGAGTCCTATGACTTTGTCGGTTCATAGCTCTTGCATACAAGCTTCAAGTGAAGAGCTTTTCAAAGCAAAGGTGTAACCCTTGGAAATACCTTTCCAATGTTATATCATATGATCAATTTGGAAATCATTCAACATTTGTTTCCTAGGTTTGAAAATCAAATTGTCAATTTGATTTTTGACCACTCTTTTGACCATAACTCCTAGCTCATAACTATAAATGGAGAATACAAGTTCACTTTTAAGATTAAAAATTTATAACATTTCCAATGGTATCTTGAAGCCCAAATTTGGACCATGTTTACCACTTACACTTTTATTGCAAAGATTGCACTTTTATTGAGACTCCTATGGGATTACAATTTTCAAAATGTTTCTCACTTGGAATTACTTTAGACTCCTTTCTTTACATTCTTGATACTTGTGGAAAGATTTTGTTTAAATCTTGGGACATTTTCCTAGCCCATTCCCATTCTCATGCACCTTAGTTGCAAGCCCAAGCGCTTAAGGTCGTGACATCTAGACACTATAAAATTCATAAACCCATTTGTTATGCACATTGTGAAATTTAAAAAATCCTTAAATGTTTAAATGATATTGGCTAATGAAGAATACTCATGAAATCGGAACCAATTATATGTTCTTCTAAATGTATTCAAATGCAAAATTTATTGCCAGAAGAAGGCTTGCATTTCAAAATAAAAACTAACTATAGGCCCCCAACACAAGTGCATTTAGTGTTGGTGTGAACCAAAAAATGATTAGTTCATGCTACCATAGTACCTTTACCATTTTGGCAACAAAATTATGAATAATTAATTAAATTTTAAATCTTAATTTTGGCACTTGGTTTTTCAATTTTGATTTTTTTGGCAAGTAATGATTATATAAAATAATAAACAAGCTCTTGTTAGTGTTATCGAACAATTTAATGCATCTAGATTGGCTCAGTTTGAAGTGGCTATCCTTGAAGGTCTATGATTCAAACTTCATAGTTGAAAATTTGATTTTATCAAAATTTTGGAACAAATAATAAGCAATTTTTTAAAAGTTCAACAATTTTTTTTTATAATTAATTTATGCCGAAATGGTAAAGGTACTATGGTTGCAACTAACCAATTGCATGTTTTAACTGTAGGGTGCATGTTTTAGTTGTAAGGAACTAGCATGAAGTAGCTCTTTTTTCAATTGTCAAAATTAAAATTAAAATTTTTGAAAACCAAGGGATTTTGGAAGGTTTCAATAATGAATAGTAGAGAGAGAGAGAGGGAAAAAAAAAGAAGCAAAGATTGCTAGATACCTATATTTGATTTTTAGTGGGTAGCCCTAAATTTAAAAGGTTGATATCTAGTTTATATCCATGTTTGGTTAAAACTTGCTAAGGATGATCACCATCCTTTCTTCATCTTCTTCGCATGGATGATCACCACTTAAGCTACATTAAAAGATTCCTAAAAGAAATAGGGTTGTGAAGCTCACATGAGAGAGTCTAAAACAAAGACAAGTAGCCTGGGGGGTTTGGGGTTTAGGGTTTAACCCTAAACCCTAAATTCCTTCTGAGCTGAACAGCTTTTCCACCAACCCTTTATTATTTGTAGTGTTCTTTTGTGACAGGAAGTGGGATGGAAGAATGTTGAGTACATTGACAACCATGTAGCAAAGGAAGAGTCCAGCACACCCACCAGCACACCCTGAAAGATGGATGATAAATGGATGGATGATGGATGATAAGTGGTCAGAAAAACACTTTTGTGTTGGCTTCCAGTTCCCTAGTTAACCATCATGGTTTAGCTCGGTTGCTTTTTCTTACTACCTACCTACCTATGTATAAATCCCCTACTTACCTTGCAATCATCTATTTTCCAACTACCCATATATGGGTTCTACTTCTTATATAGAATAGGTTACCAAAGTGAAACCGGATGTTAACTCAATTGGGTTCATCCACAATTGAGTTATAATGGGCATCCAGTGGATGGCGAGTTGATTAGTGCTGGTTCACTTTGGCCGTGTTGGTTCCCCCCATCACATTACCTCGATAACTACTAACTACCTATATACCTAATTGGATGAGTTATCATAGGTAAGTAGGTATGGATGTAAGTGGGTATTATGTAGGTAGGTAGTAGATAAGTGAGCAAGGCACTTGGTAGCCACTAGGTAGGTAGATGCATGTGGATGATTTAAGGTATAAGCCACATCCATGCAAGCTGATGTTTCTAATAAAAAAAAGCCACAAGTTGTGCTTTCTTTTGGGGGTTGTTACTATGGAGTGAGCACCATGTATGTAGTACTAAATTGTGCTTGAAGTGGTTTCTTTGTACTTATATGGTGCTTGGTAGTACCACCAATTCCAACAATAGATGAGATCCTAAAGTGTCCCCCCCAACCCCCACTTTATGAATTTGTCTATGGTTTTGGCCAAATTGATTGGTATGCCAAGATACCTAGTACAACATCTCATGTTGTTTTGATGACATCCCATTTGAATGAATGGTCTTGAAACTTTTCCAAATTTTCCAATATTTTTTTTGGGGGTTTATGTGAAAGTTACCCATTCTCAAAGGATGGGAATAGGGACATGGGGATGGGACAATCCATGCCCAAAAGATGGCTTTGGACTCCACCTAAGGTTCCTTTTGGGAAACCTTCAAAACATTCACACTAATGTGGCCTGTGCTGCTGGCAAGCGCCCAAGTGTGAACAAGACCCTAATGATGGAGCCCAATTGTGAAAAAAATATTTTAAAATTTGAATGAATTTCCAATGACAAAAAACATTCAAAATTCAATATCTTCCGCGTCATAGATCTAAAAATTCCCAAATCACCTTCATTAAATTTCACTCACTAAAGGCTTTCAAATAATACCAAGAGAGTGACCAAATTCCCCTATAATTTTTTTGTTTTGATGTAAATGAATTTTCAATGAAAAATTTGTTCAATATTCAATAATTTCATAACCTAGGATTTTCGAAAAGGTAAGAGTCATTAAGGCTTATTTTACACTACCACCCAATAACCATGCTATCTAAAAGGATCATTCCTATTTGAATGAGAGCTCAAGCTAAAAAAACGAGTTGGTTGCATACATGGCCTTACTTTTTAACCAAATTCTTGGGTTGGCTTGTGAAAATGGAATCTTCATAAAATGACAACACAATTTCTGGGGGCTTGGCCAACAAGTTGTATAATCCAATTTACTTGTAAGCTTTTGGAATCTTAGACATCTATATATTAAGTTAGATGTTTGTTTGTTTGGATATGACCATGCCCCCCCCCCAATAACCCTCTCAACCTCCCCCTCCCCGTTTTGTCTTTTGCTTTTGGTAATGTTGGAAAGCCCTCAATGAGACATTGTGCATGTTTGTCATTTCACAATTTTTGAACCCAATGGATTAAAAAAATTACTGAATTTGGAATGAATTTCTTCTTTGGAAATGAACTAAAATTTAAAAATTTAAAAAAAAAGGTTTTATTAGAACTTTTTAAGGTAAGGCCACTTCAACTGGAATAGTATTGGGATGTGTGACCCTAAAGGAGGTTTAATACACTTGGGCCAAGAGCAATGGGGACCCACTAGGCTAGTTGGGATGGAAGCCATTTATAGAAGAAGAGAGGGGTTAGGGCAGGGTAGGGTAGGGTAGGGTAGGGGAGGGGGATCAAAGAGGGATATTGGGATGAAAGCCATATGTGGAAAGGAGTTAAAAAGGAAGGGGGAGGTACAAAGCACAAAGAAGGGGTTACCTTGTGAAGTGCAAGATGTGGGGACCATTGGATTTATACACTACTTGTGATTGGGGCACATAAGCCTGTTAATAGGGGATTCTAACTTCCAAGCTCTCTAAAGAACTCCTCACAAGTAGTAGGCTAGTAAAGTTGTGCTGGAGATCAATTGCTTGAACTTCTTCAAAAGCTGGTTTTAAATCACTCCTAGGGAATGAATTCTTTTCTTCTATGTGGATGGGATAGGATGGGCCCAGCTCAAAGTCTTTTTAGGAATTGCAATTTGCTCCTTGGGTGTTATTAAGCCTACACAAATGGAGGCCCACCAATCTATGAGCATGTGCAAACACCCAGCCAGCAGCCACCATGAGATGACAAGGAAGGGAACAACAACTTACCTTGTCAAAACACTAAATAGCAAAAGGAGCACCAAGAGAAAATTTTGTAAAATTTTCTCAATTAAAATAATTGACTTGCTACTACAATGAGACCAAGTGTATTCTCAAGTTCTTCCTTTTTCAAAAGAAACCTTCTATCCCCGTTTTGATATTTTAAAAGGTTTGGTCGGTTTTTTGGATGTGGGTTTTGTGACTAGTTTGAAAATTGGGTCCAATTCCATGTTCACACTTCACATTCCATGAGGTTGGAAATTATTATATGTGTATAAAGTCTAACAAATAAAAACTGAAAATTGTGAAGGTATTGAGTTTAACAAGAAATGAAAACCAATCACTTACCTTAAAAGTTCAACTTAGTTTTTTTTTTTTTTTTTAATAAATTTTTTGAAAAACTTCAACATGATTACTTTAAAAATATAATAGTCCTACCAAGCTAATGTGATAACATATGATTGGTCAAATAGTGTTGAAATGGTGCTAAACAATAGTGCTAAGGCAATGTTTTTAGATTGTGTCATGGTGTTTTCTAAGCATGAAAAAAATCATTGCTTATGACCTTTAAAAAGTGTTGAAAGTTATTTTGCTAGATTATTTTCAAACTTATCAAATTTTTTGATTGATATATTAGAAACATTTGTTGTATGAATACAACACACATTTTTAGCATTAACTTGGTTTATGGGATTTGTAAATATCTCAAATTAACATGTGCTATATAGCTAAGTGGCTCACAATAGCTCATCTTGACCTTTCTAAATTTGGTTTAAAAAAATTTTTAATTCCACATTTTGGTCCGTGTGTTCATTTCACCAAAAGAGTGTCGGATTGGGTCTAGGTCCCATGAACATGAAACCCTAGGTTTAACACTCCAAACTAAATAAGTCACAAACACCCTAGTACATACCAATGTTCCTTAATTTTTTCTTTTTAAAAGAACATCCATTTCTATTTTTGAAAATTATATTTTGATATGTGGACTCATGTTCATAATTATAACACATAAATGAGTCCGACATAATTATGATTGTTTCAAACACATAAAATGCAAATATGGGCGTGAAATTGTTACACAGAACTTACAAAAAAGTCATAAACATTGAGGAATCATATAAAGTTCTATATAGTGTTATATTAGTGACTAACTACCAAAATTGTAGCCTAAATGATGAATGAAGATGAAAAGTTGGAGTTTGTGATGTCATAGTGGCATACATGGTCACCTTGAATTATAAATATAACATATTGAGTTGTAGATTGGGTAGTGGGCACAAAGTGCACTTTCAAATAGGGACTACCTTTTTCAAATCACACACATTTAAATAGTTGCATTCATGTTAATCCAAAAAATTATAATCAACGTCATTCAATGGTTTGATTTAAACTTAATAACATTGTTCAATAATATGTATTTATGACATATTCATTCAAATAACCACATACACTTTCACTCAAACAACATATGTAATGATTCACTTTCACATCCAATGATCCCACACATGTAACAACAAAATTACAATCCCATTTCACTTTGCATTGAACAAATAAAATAAAATGATGTTGTTTTATTTATATTGGTTTGAATGACACAACACACACCAAAAAAAAGAAACAACACATACAACAAATAATATGTTGTTTGCAAAATTGTAATTATAATATAAACACCCAACAAATTGCACATGGACTTAGGTCCAAAAAATGGAAACAAAAACACAAAGTCACAATGTTAAAGAATGTATCACAATGAAAACATATACTTCTCACCTCATGGACATCTAAACAAAATTAACTTCACAAACCTAGAACATCACAAGGAAAACATAAACCTGTGACCAATTGTGAAGCTTAAAAAAAACTCAAAGGTGTTTATTTACTAAATCATCATTGAAGCATTCTACCCCTTATTGAAAGTTTATTTTAAACTAGCTACACATGAAACTCACCTTCAATGTTGGCATTAATATGTGAGTAAAACAATCAATGAATGGTAGCAATTTGAAATACCTTTATTAATAAAACATTTGCTTTTAACAAATCGAGAAAACGATAACCACATCACACATAGGATTAAATACCTCTTCTTTTACTCTTCATGTATGCATCAAAATTGTAATGTAGCTTTCAACACCACAATTCAATTTTTTTCAAACAAAATAAAAAATTGCAATGAACTCTTAATTTGATGCAAGCACACCATCTTCAATATTGAAGTGTTATTCCATGGATTTGAACCCCTTTGAGTGACTAAATTTCTGATCCTTTGGCCATTTTTTCATAATTATAACTAACTTATTAGATTTCTAAATACCAAATCAAAAATATTTCAAACATGTGATGACCTTTGCCATATTGAAGATCTTTTAATTTTGATTTGCAAACCTATGATGCCCATCGCTTGACATGTAAAATATTCAAGATTTGAAAATCACTACTCATGTTCTACCCATAAACTCAATGGATTAAAATATAAGCATTACAACCTTCTTGAAAAATGACAATTTGTTTTTGAGGAATCCCATGTAAATTTCTCAATTGAAACCAAAGATCCAAAGACACCCAATTCAAGCAAAACATTTCTAATGGGTGAATGCAAGCTATAGTGGTTCATTATAGGTAGATGTAAAACTCCAAGAGTCCCTAACATGTTTTTATATATTATCCATGTGGATATGGTTTTAAATTCTAAGATTTCATTTGCATAATCTTTGACTACTACAATTTCACTCACTAATGAAACCTTTTAAAGCTAAATGAAAACCCACATGGAAAAATGTTGTTAGATGGTGTGATGAAATCACTTTGGAAATCTAAAAAGACCCTTAAAGCCCATAAGAATAAATGCCCATTTAGATATTTCAATTATGTACCCATTAAGCATACAAATTTGGACCGAAAAAAAAATCCATTTCGAAAAGACTTTTGAAAATAAAGTTCAATTTTGACCCTTCAAAAGTTTATAATCACCATTTGGTTAAGGTTTCACAAAAACATATTTGACATTTTATTTTATCATTTCATTCTTCAACCCATTCTTAGTCCCTATAAACAATTTGAAATGAAATTCAATATGAAAATTTGAATTTTTTAACAATCCAACCAATTGACTAATCCATATTTTTTACTTCAAAAGTTGATTATTGATAATGAATCATTATTTTCAATAAATAATTATGCAAATGTCTTCATAATCAAGTTGTTAATTTAGAATGAGTCATCATTTTATGTATGTAAGATTAAATTATTCACCATAAGGGCGAAAGAATGGTCAAGTAGACCAATTAATGTACTTTTCTGGGTTGAATTACAAATACCTTAAAATATATCGTAAAAATATCAAACATGTTTTTGGTTGGGTAGAAAGATTGAAGTTAATATGGTTCTTGATTTTATGTGAAAAAAATGATAAAAGCATATTTAATCAAGAGTTAAGTAAAATTATTGTGAATGAAAGTAGGTGCAGGTAAATGTCCTATTTCATAAAAATAGGTGCAAGTAGATTAAAATGATGTCCAAATCAAAAAAGTAAAAATGGCAACCTTAAAATATAGCATAGGTTTTGTGAAAACATGTAATTTAGAAATGTAATATTTGGTTTTTGGAAATGAAATAAGTTTAAGATATTTAAATTTTCATTTTTCCAACACATCATTTACACACTTTTATGATGCAATTTTTTTTCATTCTTATGAAATCTACATTCTTATGATGTTAATTAAGGCTCTATGGTTTTGCATTATGATAGGAGGAGTTCTTGAATTGTTCCTTAAATGTGAAAATCACTACTTTCGAATTAGAAAATACTACTTTTGTGGTTTACTTGATTGTGCTTTCACCCATAAGCATTTAAACACAAAGCACCATGTAGAAATTACCATTGTGACACCAAAAGTGGGCCACTATAGCTTGCATTCACCCTAATAGCTTCAATAGTGATAAAAGTTCGTGTTAAGTTGTTGTAAACATCATTAGCAAGGGTATTCAAAATTCATGATTGTATTTAGTTGTAATATGCATGGCCATATCAAGACCCACATAATTTTGTATGAGTTGCAAGTTCTTAAAGCCAAGGTGTAACATAAGGACTAACATGTTATAAGTACTAAAAGGCTAAAATAATGACATAAAACTCACATTAATAATTTCAATTTTTATGTGATGCCCAAAAATGCATTAGTTCATAATCAAAATATTTAGCTTGTAATAAACATGAACCATTAAATAATTAAATTCAAAAAATTTTACAAGCTTTAAAAAAAAAACTTAAAAAAAAAACCCTATATTACATTATTCACATTAATATTAGTGTTGTACATCATATAACACATCGTTATGGGAGAAAACATTGTATCACACAACAACCAATATCCTTGTGATTAGTTCAAAATGGGAGAGAGTGTCACAAACTTAACTTGTGTTGTAAAATCAACTTTTGAGAGGGATAACAAAATGTCATCAAGATGATGGAAACAAAATGTTCCTAATTGAAATTGAATCAAATAGAATATTAGACTTCAATGTGATATGAAAGAATTACAACACATTCCCATATGAAGTGGAAATGTGTGGGAGTCAAAGGGAGACATTCCCAAACCTTTCACATGCATTTTTAAGTCTACAGTGTCTTGCAAGTTTGGGGACTGAACCTTGTCTGATTGGGACCTTTTTAAACCATTGGAAATTTCTTTAAGATTAAAATACTATAATTGAGTCATGTTGAAAAGAAAACATAAGTAAAAAAAGTTATGGTTGAAAAAATGGTTAATAGTCAAACTGCCAAAATTGTTCTTAACCATTATTTCAACACTTTGAAGGTTCAAACCACCTCTTATTTGGAATATGATACGACTTGGAAATATCTCTTCAAGGGCTACAACTTTTTGCTTGAAAGCTTTTGAATTAAAGTTCATATGAGAAAGTTGTGAACTTGCAAAGAAACAAGACTCATTAAATTTGGTAGTTTTGGGAATCCCAAGTTAGAATCTTACAACTTTTTTCCATTTCAATGTAGTGCCCATCACTATTTAGAAAACATACTATAAGGAGGAGAGTGGTAACTCCTCTTGAGTCTAAGTCATTGTGTGTTTTGTGAGTGTGAATTGTTCATGGCTTGTTTATGCCAATTTGCACAAATTGTTTTTTTTCTTGGTTTGTCTAAATTGACTTCATTTTGAGTTTAATATATTAAGTTTTTCCTAGTCCCATCATGAAGTTCTCATATGCCCATTTTAGTGCATATAGTTATAGAATGTGCCCAAGGCTTTTTAAGTTTTTTGCAATGCATTATATCGAAAAGTTTGCCTAGATTCCTTGTGGCAAGCCTTTGAGGGCATGCCATTTGAGTTATTTCAAATTTTGGATCAAAGTAGGGGGGACCATATTGTCCAAATTTGGTTTTATTTGAACTATTGAAAAGTATTGTCCAAAGTATTACAATAAAATGGGGTTGCATTTTCAAAACAAGGATTTGTAACATATATAAGGATATTAGATATTACAACCATTTGAATGGTTGGGCATCAAATTGCCAAAATGATTCATGTTCATTTAAATGAAAATTTGAACCCAATCAAATGAATTTTAGTGAGGATCATGATACTTGAATGGAAAAGTCCTTTCAAGGGTTTTAAATTTTCATGTAAAAGATTTCGATTTGAATGTGAAATGATAAAGGTATGAGTTCTCAAAATTGTGGGATTCATAATTTGATAATTTTAAGTGTTTTAATTGGAAGACTTTGGAGAAATAACAATTTTGATGTAACCTTCACATGGAGCTATAAAAATATAATAATCATTAATTATTTTCTCTTTTTTGTTTGTGCAATTTGACATGATTAAAAGATGAATTTGAAAAGGTTGTCATAATCCTATCATGGAATTTCAATTGACCTTCTTGGCCTAGTGCATGGAGCTAGGTTTTTAAATCATTCACAATGCATTTTATATCACAAAGTTTATTTTGATACCTTGTGGCAAGGCTTTGGGACATGCATGACAATCCTTCAAAAACCTTTGGGTCATTAGCAGCATATTGATAACATTTTCACATGGCATGCCCATACCAATTAATAACATAGATGTTGCATATGATTGTGTTATGTCATGAATGGAACAGATGACATAATGTTTGTTAAAGTGGTTGTGAAGGTGTTTAATTCAATGTCTTCATCTTTTAGATATGTTATGACCATGCAATTGTTAACAAACAAGCAATTCCTTTAATTGAAAAGCAATGGTTGCCCTTGATGTTGTAGAAATTTCAAAAAATGCCATAATAATTATATGACATGCTTCTCACCTTTTGTTGATGTAATTGACTACCAAAGCAAATGTATCAAATCATTTTCAATAAATCCATAAATAAAACATGGTGTTCCATGGTGGTGTTGACCATTTCAAGGATTACTTAATTGGTGAGTTATTGCTTACTTGAAAACATAGTTCGAACACATTAACGAAGGACTAACCTTTTGAACCAAATATTTTGAATGGAATTCAACATGGGGTATCCTTTGTGATGTAAAACATCAAAGCCTTAAAGAGTTGTTTTTGAGCAAGGTCCAATTTTGTAAAGGACATTAATGTTAAATAATAATAATAATGGAGGTAATGATTGGTAGTTGTGCCATGGTTTTCTTTATACATAACGAACTTTTTTCATGCCATATATATTTTTTTCCAATTTTTTGTAATTGAACATTTTGACACAAAATATATTTAATTTGCTATGATTTAGAGGAATCCATAATTTGGCACTATAGTCATTGAGTTTTTAAAGAACCTTCGTGTTGTTCCAAGTTGAAGCCATAATTTTTGCTTGTAAAATTTCCTTGCCTTCCTCACCCACCGCTTTATCATGAGTTAATTCACAACATGTTTCAAATTCAATCTCATGTCATTATTCCCAACCCCACCTTCCTTAATCCCAACATCATCATCAACAACTAATAAAAGAAAGCCTTATTAATATTTCATCATTCTTTTTGAAAGAACATCCAATTTTATGCTCATTTTATATTTGCATTCAATTCTAAAACAAACATTACATTGAAAATATGAAACACTAGTAAATAAAAACTTACAACCTTCAAAGTTCAAAGCATGAGAAAAATTCACCTAAATGCAACCTTTACTTGCACTAACTTGCAACATTCGAAACACCAACAAAATACAAACTTATAATATTGAAAGTGACAAATGAAATGTTTACTAGAGCTTGATTGCCACTTATGAACATACAATTATATACATCAATCCACATGAAATGAACATTGACTTTTGGTGACATTTCCAGTGCAACATCATTCCATGATGATGTAGTTTTGGCTTTTGCAATTCGACATATCCTTCAACACTCAACAACTCTCAAACTAGAAAAGAAAAATGATAGACCTCTTTAGCCCAAAAAATTATAAACCTCAAGTCTTAATGCTTTGAAAAATTTACAATGTGAAATACCTAGCCCAACAATGCATCTCACAAGCTTCACAAAACATAAGGCTATGCAAGTAAATAATCTCAATAATTTAAAACTAATGTTTATTGATTAGGCCAACCCATACTTGGGATGTATACCCTTCTTGATACCTATCTAACACATATATATTTGTCAAACAAGTTGCAATGGCTTTCACCTTGCAAAATGGGCACATATGAATTGGAAATATTTTAAAGTTTTGTAAAGAATAGTTGAAAACAAAACCATCATCTCTAGTGCTAAGGTCATTGGCTTTTAAACTATAAATCACTTAATAAATTTCATAAGATAAATTTGGAGGGCGGCTTATGTTCATGTATATCCTTCCCAAAACAAAGATGAATATTAGGCCTACTCCTTGAAAATGGGAAAGATATTTTGCTTACAAGTAAACATAATATCCCTCTAACTTGTTTGTGAGGAGTAAGCATAAGAACGAACCCTCATATTACACGGGTGATATCAATATGCTTAGGTTCATGATAAACTTCAATTCATGCTTTATGATGTGTAGAGCCCATCTCAAAATGTAGGGTTAAACTTTGCTATCACCTTGTTTTAGGACTCATACTTATGAAATGCAATTGCCTCTAGGCTTTACCTTACATTAACATTGCTTTATGGGACCCATAATAATATCAATTACCTATTCACTTAGTTTTAGTTTGTCAATTTAATGCATCCCTCATCATCTTAGCATCTTTTGTTTATCAACATGAATGATTTTTAATTTTTCAAATGAATCAATAATTGATTGAATAAGGGGGACAATGCTTTAATTTTGTAATATCATATCATTTGGAATAGAGTTGATTGTAATCTTTTGAGGGAGGTTGACCCTAGGTTAAAGAGAGAGAAAACATTGCTTCTCAAGTGAGAATCTCGTTGAAGGAACAACAAATTGATGGTATCTCTCCCCCATTTGGAAAACTTCACCCTAATATGGGCTTCATGGGTATGGGCTTCATGGGTAGTTGGGAGGTTGGTGGTGTCCCCTAGAGTTAAAAAGGGGAGAAGGTGATTGACTTTCAACTTAGAGCCTCATTGAATGAGCAACAAATGGATGAAATCCATTCCACATCCAAATAACTTTGAAGCCCTACTAATATGGGTTTCTTGGGTAGTTGGGACTAGGGAGGGAGGGCTCTTCATTTATTTATAGTAGAGGCACATACATACATTGGATGGTGTCCCTAAACTGACATTTCAACAATTGAAGCTATTTTGGAACACTTGAAAGTACCCTCTTCCTTCAATTAAAAAAAAATCATTATTTGTTACAATGACAATTTTTGGTAAAGGTGGAGGATACTTTTGTACCTTATAATTATTATCTATTATCAAGTTATTTTAAACCTTATTATTCAATCAATCAATTAGTATTATTATTATTACCTATCGTCCCCCCTCCCCCCCCCCAAGAACAAGTACAAGAACTAGGAGTTCCAAAAAGGTCAAAAAAAAGGTACCTATATAAAATTGCAAATATCAAATAATAACTAAAGGAATTGACTTTATTGTCCACAAAGCCCACAAAATCACAAAACTTACATTAACCTACTAATTAAGTTCATAAGTAAAAATCAAGCAAAATTAAAGACAAACTAAGATTAACACTCACACCTTATTGAGTTAGGGTATGTTGGTGAGGGTCGAAAAAAAACCCAAGTTGCTTTTAAAACTAAGTGAATTAGTTTGAGTCAATTTAGGGAGGTGGAAAGTCAGGTTATAATTGAGGTGAGGGGAGGGGTGTTCACCAATGTTGGGTGGGTATTAGAAATGTGATCAAATAACCTTATTGGGTGGGGGGGGGGGGGGGAAGAGAGGGGAAATGGAGGATGAGGGATGGGGGGTTAGTCAAAAGTGCTAAAAAACAAAACACCCCCAAAAACAAATACCATTTACTAGGACTAAAATACAAAGAAGAAGATGAAGCCCTCCTACCCATGCACCCACCCACCCACTGACTTACCTGGCAATACTACCCACTGGGTAGTACATTTTGGTGGGGTGTGGGAATCTCCTCTGGGTTTCTAGAATTCCCAATTGTTGGCACTTGGGGGAGAGGCGTAGAGAACCGGGGGATTTATATCCTCCGGGTAGTTGTATTTATACGGCTCCAGTAGAGTACATACGTAGGTGGTACGTAGGAGGAGGAGGAGGAGGAGGAGGAGGAGTAGAAGTGGTAGAGTAGATTTGGGGGAATGGGAGTGGTGTGTTTGTAGAAGAAGAGTTGTGAGTTTTTGCGCTGATTTTGGCTTCTTCTTGCTTTTGTGGGGTGGGTTGGGTGCCTGCCTGTCTCTTCTGCCAATGGCTGCTGCTGCTGCATTGCGTCGTTCCTCTCGTCGTCTTGGGACGCTTGCCTTTCATACTTGTCTCAACTCCTTCGGGGAGTGAGGAAGAGAAGGAGGAGGACAAGATCCGGACCCCAATAAGCACTAGGAGAAGGAGAAGGACAAGAACTAGAAGAAGAAAGCACTTTGTGGTGGTGGTGGTGGTGGTGGTGAAGGACAAGAAGTTGAAGTTGGAGTTGACGTTGTGTTTTTGTTGGAACTGGAGCTGGAATAAGAAGAAGAAGAAGAAGAAGAAGAAGAGGAATACTCGGTGGAGAACAAGAACAAGAAAACAAGTTTTTTGAAGTTGTGTTTTTTTGTGTTAGATCCAATTTTTCTTTGGTGCCAAGGAAAGATTTTGGAAGCTTGGTTGTTTTGTTGCGACTGAGATTTTCTTTTGTGTTTGGTTTTGGAGAAGAAGAAGAAGAAGAACCACAACAACGACGACGACAACAAGGGAGAAGTGTTGTGGTGGTGGTGGTGGGGATACATAAGGTTGTCAAGCTTTTGTGCTAGCTTGCTTTTTCTGAGGTTGTGCAGATCAGGTCACGAGCTTTTGCAGATTGGATCTTTTGGAGGGTTGGAGCTTGTTTGCTTGCTTGCCTTTTGAGGTGGAGGTGAAGAAGAAAGTCAAGTCGTCAAGCCCCTTGTGGAGGTGTAAGCATACAAGGATTTTGGAGTGCGCGTGAGTCCGTGCGCTGGAGCTTTGGGTGTCTTGTTTCTCTCTGTGATTGCGACAGGTTTGCTGCGGTGGAAGTGTGGAGATTTGGAGCTCGGAGGTTGGAAAGTGCAGCTGGTGGTACTTGTGGAGTCTCGAGTCGAGAGAGCGAGAGTTGGGTTCTCAGTAGTTGGGTTCTGTGAGAGAGACAGTGGATGCTGCGGCAGTGGGCCGGATGTCCAAGGCGCTTCAATGGATGACGACGAAGATGGAGGAACAACAAGTTGTAGCAAAAGCTGCTGCTGCTGTTGCTGCTGGTGATGCCAGCAGCAGCGCCCGGGCCATCAGCAAGATGGACCCAGCAGCAGCAGCAGGTTTCAAGCTGTTTGGAAAAACCATAGCTGTGGCAGCAACAACTGCTGCAGCTTGTGTTCTTTCTGATGCAGGTGCCGATGCAGGAGCTCTCTTCGGGATGCGTGTTGCTGCCCATTGGGCCACAGCAGCACCATCCTGCAGCCAGGTCTGCTGCTGCCTCTCTCTCTCTCTCTCTCTCTCTCTTCTCCAACTCCATCCTTGGATCATTTCTTGCTACTTCTTCCCTTCTTTCTTTGTAGTGACCAAGTTTTCTTGTTGTTGCTGATGTTTTTTGGGTTTTCCTTGTGAGTGGGCAGAAAAATGGCATTGCCATGGGTGGCGAAGAAGAAGACGAGCAAAATCTTGATGAGCTGCCAAGCTCATCAGGGAGCAACAGTGGGGTGGTGGATGATGATTCCACAATCCTAGCTGTGCTCAACAACAACAAGAGCACCACCACCACCATGTGTGGTAGTGGTCTTCTTCATGGATTACAGTCTGGAGCTGAACCTTGCACGGATTCGGCCGGACTGATCCTTGACCATCAAGGGGATGTCTGTGTGTCGGATTCGACCGGACTGATCCTTGAAGACCAAGGTGTGGTCACACAGAAGACCATCACCACCAACATTGCAGTGCAGGAGGAGGAGGCTGAGGAGGAGGAGGATGATGACAAGTTGGATCTTTGCAGCAGCAAGCCAGCTGAGAGAATCATGGCATGTCCTCGCTGTGATAGCTTGGACACCAAATTCTGTTACTACAACAACTACAACATCAACCAGCCTCGGCACTTCTGCAAGAACTGTCAGCGCTACTGGACTGCTGGAGGGACATTGCGGAATGTACCTGTGGGCGCAGGACGAAGGAAGAACAAACAGAATGGAGGAGGGATTCATGGACCACCCAGTCTTCTTCAGTCCTCAAGTGAGGGAGAAACTGTCATAGAACCTTCAGCAGCAGCTCATGCTCATGCTCATGCTGCTCATGCTCATCATCATGTGTCCCAAGATTCCTCTTCGGTGCTACTGCAGCAGATTGAACTCAGTGATGGCACACAAGAGCAGACTAGCAGTAGCCACTGCTGTAAATCAGCTTCTCCACTCAAGATCTCACAGCCAAAGCAGCAGCAGCACCACCTTGGGGGTCTGATGCAGCAGCTGGAAAATTCCAGCTCTCAATTGCTTCTGAGTCCAGGAGGCAGTACCGACAGTTGCATCACCATCAACAACAACCACCAAAGCTCACCATTCTCCTTGAGCATGTCAGTTGGTGGTGGCTCAGCAGAAGCAGTTGCTTCTCTCCATCCCTTTGCAGCAGCTACAAGTATGATGCAGAGCACGGATTCCCCCACCAGACTGGGGCAGAAGCAGATAATCAAAGCACCACCACCACCATCCTCATCATCATTGGCCGCTGCTGCCAATGGCTCAGCAGCATTTGGTGCAAGTTGGATTCTAAGCAACGAGAATGAGACAGGAGGATATCCAAACAAAGATGTTGATGTCAGGGGCAACAGCAACAGCACTCTCACAGAACCTCTACCAATGCAGCATACCAGCACTTCTTTCACAGGACCTCTGCTGCCGATGCATGTGAGCACTTCTTTCACAGGACCACCACCGATGCATATGGTTGTGAAGGATGGGCATGTGTTTCAGCATCTGCATTCTTCAGCAGTGTATCATCATCAGCAGCAGCAATCCATGATGCCGCCAACATCGATGGGAGACTTGGGTGCAGGATGGACGAGCAATGGCACGCCTTTCAGCTTCTTCAGTGGCACTTGGCCACCTCCTTATGGGCATAATAACAATGGGTGGAACAATGGAGGTGCAGCAGGTCCTGTGCCATCATCTACCACCATGTTTGGGAGTGCTACTACTACTATGGCTACTACAGCAGGCACTGGGAGCTTGGGCTACTATGCTCCTTCAGCTCAGAAGTTTGCACCTTGGTGTCCAGCTCCTCCCGGAACAACAGCAACAACACTGCAGGCAGCAGGTGGTCATGCTCATTGGGCACTGGCAGCAGCAGCAGCAGCAGCAGCAGCAGCTCCTGGAATTATTGGGACACATGGAGCTTCTTCGGGAGTTGTTCTTTCGGACATGAAAGGAGCTTTGGATCACTCTGATGATAATGCAGCTGCTGCTGCATTCAAAGCTTGTGGAGCTACTACTACATCAGTTTCTGGAACTTCTGCTGGAGTTGTCCCCTGGAGTGCACAGGGATGGAGATTGAAGACATCATCTGGACCAATTGGAGGAGGAGGCATTGCTGGAGGTAAGCGAGCTTCTCCTGAGGGTGGAAAAGTCGAGGACATGTGGGGATCTTCGAAGTTGATGCGAGTTGTTGACTACAACAACAATTGCAATACATGGAATAACAACACAGTGGGAATCAAGAGCAATCCAGAGGTTATCAACAACAACACAGGCAACTTGTTCAAAGCTTTTCAACCAAGGATGGAAATTCAAGCTGGTGCTGGCACTGGCAGTAGCAAACGCTTCTACAATCCAACACAGATATTTGTCAACTCCCTGCAGTTTCAGGAGACAACTACTACTTGAAAGGGTTGCAGTTGCATAAGGAAGCATATGTGTGCTGCTACATAAATAAATATATATATACATTAGCGTATAGCTTTTGAGGCATTATAATCTTTTTTGTGTACTACCTACATTCAATTGGGTGCTTTTGGAGACTTATAGCTTTTGTAGCAGCAAAGACTCTTTAATTAAATTTGCTAATTTATGTGTTCTGTAACCTTATGAGATATAAGCATCCATTGCTCATATGGTGGTGTGTGTATTAGATTTGATATAAGCTACTGTGGTACTCCAGATGACGGTGATCAATTGATGACATGTTTTAGATTATCTGCTCTGGAAGTGGCTTGGGAAATGTGTGTTATCTAGGAAAAGGCTTCTTTTCTGTTGGGGAGTTGGGCCTTTCTGTTTTACCAACAGTACAATAAAATTTTCAGTGTGTTCAAGAATAGCAGGCTCTTGTTTGGACCAGACTCATTGTCCTTTGGAGAGAAGACACAAGCAGCTCTTGTTTGAACCAGACAATGCAAAGTTTTCAAGGAAATGATGCTGCTGTGAAGTGGAATTCAATCTCTTTGCATACATCTTTAGCAAGAACTAGTTATAGATTTGCATACAGACTCAAGGAATCTATCTTCAATTTTTTGGCTCATCCAGACTCATCTTTGTCAGATCAATGTACCCATGGTTATGGATAAACCGAAATCAATGTCGAATATGCCTGTGTTATGTGTTGACCAAAATCAATGTTGTAAAGCAGATAAGTAGATCAGGAAACTGAACTCTTTGTTGTGCAAGCTCAAAGCTCAATGTTACTCTTTGTTGTGCAAGCTCAAAGCTCAATGTTACTCTTTGTTGTGCAAGCACAAAGCTCAATTTTACTCTCTTGTTGTGCAAGCTCCAAGCTCTATGTTACTCTTTGTTGTGCAAGCTCCAAGCTCAATTTTACTCTCTTGTTGTGCAAGCTCCAAGCTCTATGTTACTCTTCCCTGTGCAATCAAGCTCTATGGTGCTCCTTTGTTGTGGAAGCTCTAAAGCAAAGCTCTATGGATCTATCCAAAGATTGCTGCAATGTAATTTTGTCAGTCAGATGGCAGCAGAACTTAGATCTGAAATAGAGTTCTCCATGAAGTGTGCAAGATAGGGGATCTAATTAAATCCCTCACAATCATATTAAATGCTCATATCAGCAATTTCATGTTGAGTTTTGCTCATTTTTTTCAAGACTTCATAGATAATAGTAAAGACAAGGTGACCAAATCAATAAGCTACGAAATAAAGACTAGACAAGGTGTGACTTTAAGGAAAACTCTAATTATTTTGGATGTGATAAACATTTGTACTAGAGGTGTAAATAGAGAATGTCGGTGGACCTACTCTTAGACTTGAATTCTGGAATCTCAAGGTTTGCCTGAAACTCTCAGCTACTTTTAATTAACAAATCTGAGCTTAGAAAAACTGTAAGATTAGATGAAGTGTAAATTAGTCAAGTGATCCAAGCCCAGTATGGCTCAGAGATTTTGTGTGTGGGAAAATGGTTAACATGGAGCTAGCTGAGATGGCAAATTTTGTCATGTGCCACCATTTGCCTCCTCTGCCAAGAACTTGAAAAAAAAGCTGCAAAAAAGGTCCATTTGCTTCCATGGACTGTATAGTCTTGAAGATAAACTCCACCCACTTCTGGTGTATGTGTCAGAGACTAGGATAGATAGAGAGAGATAGAGAGAGAGAGAGATGGAGAAGACAGAGGGAAATATTTTGGAAACAAGAAAAGATCTGAAGCAAAGCATGTGAAGTGGGTTTTGTCTCTCACCCAGACTTCTCTCTCTCTCTCTCTCTCCCCCACTGCAATTCATGCCTTGCTAGGTAGGTAAGTAGGATGCAGTATCCCTACATGTGTAGATAGCTCATAGGTAGTGGGAGGGTTCATAGTCTGCACTGAATAAACCCTAAACCCTAAACCCTAAACCCTCCCCCAACAAAGCCAGGTAGATTTCAGTGTTGGGCCGGTTATCAAAACAGGAACAGACCCCCGCCCCCTCTCAAACGGTTATCAGGGAAGTCCTGAGTGCTGATAACCATGGGTTTCAAAAACAGTAGTCAGAGAACCGGCTCCGATATCTTAACCGGTTCTTTTACCGGTTCTTTCATGAGGATTGCAATATTTTCTTTGATGATGTTTCTAATAACCTGAACCGGTGGTTCTTTGGTTTGGCATTCTATTAAAAAAAAATAAAAAATTCCCAGCTGACAGTTCTCTAAATTCTGAAATATCAAACAAAATTGGGACTGGTGGTTATCAGAAAAATCAAATACCCGGACACCATGGTTAGGTGTTCTTCACTTGGTGAGAAACCTACCTAGAAATCCCCACTGGGGTTAAATAAAGGAAGGCAGAATACAAAGCAGCCAAGCCAGACTTGGAGGGGGGGGGACAAGCAAAGCACACTGGAGGACACATGGGAGTTAACTAAAGGTTAATTCCAAGACATCCATGAGACTAAAGGGTTGGGGATTCTTGGAAGACATCAGAAAACCCATGTGCTCAGTAGTGCTTTGTAGAGGTGCTTTGTAGAGGGGACCCTTAAACCCTAAATGTCAGAGAATGGAAAAAAATACACTGAAAAGCAGACCAAATTGGTTCGCCCCGATGTTTAAGGGTTAACAAGCATGGATGATGGGAGTCCACAGACCCCTTGGATGAAAAGATACATGCTATGACTCAGTTGTGGATGAATCTCATCTAACTTGATGTTGGGTTTCACCTTTGTAAACCTATCCTGTAAAAAATAGGTCATTTTTGGTAGGTACATAAATAGGTAGGCAAATAGGTGGTAATTTTGGTTTTTTCTTTAATTTATAAGGCTTAAATTTTTTGTTCCAAACGTACATTAAAATTAAATCAAATTCGATGGAAAAAATTCTTTTGAATCAATCACAACCCATCAAGATTTTAAAAATGTATTGAAATATTTTCATTGTCAATAAATACTTGAGCTCGATGAAAAGAGAACTAGCTTTAAATAAATATTACATAATCAAAAGTCATGCAAAATCATACAATGGATTTTTAATCACCAAGAGCCTTCATTCCCAACAGTTGGGTTGCGAAAAGCTTCATAATCCCACTTGGTTTGAAGCGCATAAGGTTCAGAGATTTTCACACCATCCTCGGTGATGTTTGCTATCTAAAACATCAAAATATTTTAAACCGAATCTTAAGATGTGCAAAAAAAAAAATTAAAAAAAAAATTAATTAATTACTTGAAATATGTGGAGCTTGTTATTTTTACAAATGTGATTTTAACATGCTTAGGTGAATGACTTATAGAAGGACTATAATTGAAAGGGTTTTTACCTTAAAGGCTCCATACCTGGATTTTGTTGATGGCACTACGATCTCGGTAAAACAACACGAGCATGCACTTTTCAAGAAGCTTTGTTCCTTGCTCTAAAGTCATATCTTCATTCCATTCATTTCGGAAAATCGGTTGTGCTAAATGAATGCCAAATCCCGTTGTCACATAATCATCCACATAATGCAAACCTAACATTGTAACCTGCCAAATTACACTACAATATGTTTTAGCAACTTGAGGCTTTCATTATCCTTGGAAAAATGTTGGCATTTTTTTTTGCAAACTTTAATTTCCATCAAATTGCCAACATCAATTCTATCAAATAGGAAAAAAATATTTCTTAAACAACATAAATAAGGACATGTTTTTATTGTTTTACATGGGCTATGTTGCAAATCTAAAAATAAAAAATTTCTTTGAAATTCATTTTGCAACAATTGCTATATTTTATATTGTTAATTGAGGATTAGGTAAACATTCACAAAGCAAAAGCAATGGAGTTCAATGTTTTGTAAAACAATTGGCAATTGCTGTCGGTTTGGTGTTATTTTCAACACATACGTTGCCTAGATACTTTACACCATTTTTCACACCACCAAGCACGAGGGTGTTCCAAAATGGGTCCAACTTGTTGCGCTGGTTATACATGACACGATTGAGGTAGCTATGGATATCCGGGGGACCCAAAGTGTTACCATCATCAAACATTGCATTAGTTATTCTGCACAAAGAAGAGGTGGATCACTTTCATTCCCCATAACAAAAAAGAAAAGGAAAGAAACATAATAAGTAAGACGATTGACAAATAACATAGATATAAACATCCATCATTGGTACATATTATTTATAAAGGGTACATGTTTTGCCTTATTTGGAACATATTTATTGAGTAATGATTTAATTATGAAATTTTATTTTTTGAATTTTTAACTATGCAAGCAAACGTTTGATCAATTTATCACACAATTCCAAAAATGATGTTTATTGGTTTTGAGACTACATATGTTCGGAAATTTCAAATTGGTTTTTCATTGAAATTGTTATGCCTTCAACCTTCACCTATCTTTCTTTGGTTTCCATTCATTTGAATTTGGTAGTATAAGAATATTCCATGGAAAAGAAAGGGGAAAAAACCCATATACTTTGGTTTATGTTATTGAAATGTTTTAGAATATATGTACATGAGCCTATCAAGGATTTGCAAAATTGTTTGAAAGTCACTCATTTCTCCAGTTGCACCCACTAATGTATTTTGGCCTATGGGGCGTAAGCGTTCCACACTCTTGTATCTTGTGGTCGACCCATAAGATCCTATATCAATTTATACATTGCCACCCAATTCCCAAGTTTTTGCATGATTCATAACACTATATATATATATATATATATATATATATATATGTATGTTTGTTTGTTTGTAAATTTCTTGAAGTTGTTTCTAGATTAAACAAAAATGTAGTGTTTTTTGGTCCAATTTTGGATGTGGTTACCAAAACCCTAAAAGTTTTGTCAACAAACCAACCTGCTGTGTCAGCTGCAATCAGGACCCCATCCTTGTACTTGATTCCCAAGACTGAAGTGCCTGTCACATAAGGAGTCCTACCTCACCACCAGGGTTCTTTTCTTTTCAATTTTGTGATATTGAAAATTTAGCAAAATTTTAGAAATTTTAGTTTGAATTTTCACTAAGAAAAAAAGTTCCAAAAATTTCCCAATTCTTTTGTGGAAAGCCTGCAAATTTTTTCAAAAGAAAAAGATTGCTCGCCACACACAACATTTATCTTCAAAGAATTTTGAATTTCCAAAGTATGTATAAAAAATATTAAACCAAAACTTTGCTTATACTATATATTCAATCAAAGACATATATATACACGATCAAACAACACTTCAAAGACATAGTTTTGGAGTTGTTTTCTGATGTGAATTTAGAATCAATGTTATAATAATTCCTCGGGTTGATCAAATATACAAACTTTTGTTGTTTTTTCAGTTTTTATTTATTTAATAAATTGGAACATATTTTAACTTAGGAGAACTTAACCATATATCGAATTGTTGTCTTGAGGTAAAATATTAAAAAACTCATATTATTTCTCTATGATGAATCTTGCATAAGGAATAGAAATTGCTTACTGGGTATGTGTGATGGGAATGGAAGGCATAATAAGTGAGAAGACATGGGGACTTGATCCCATTAGTTTGTTGCCCATGATGAATGCATTTTGCTTCGTCCCTTCTTCCTCCCACCTCATTTCAATGTTTCTTTTCCAAACAAAATGTATTAATGACTTACACAAATTGTGATGTTTATAACAAAAATATTTGGGCTAAGAATGAATGCTCATTTACTTGGGGCAAATTGCAAGGTCCAAGAACATTAATATTTTTCTAATTTTAAAGGAATTCAAAACTTTTAACAACCTTTTGTTGATTTTAGAGCCAAATTATTTTATAAAGCTTCTTTCTTATGAGGTAGAAAAATCAAAACTTGATTGGTGAGAGTTTTAGGTTTTAAGTACATGGAAGGCAAGTTAGTTACAAGCTCCATGGGAGATGAATGTAGTTGGATCTATATATTGATATTAAGGATGGATGAGCCTATTTGCTAGTTGGTTAGCAATTTATTTGATTGATAAGCACATTATTTGATTTATTTATTTGGTCAATGTCTTGAATTTGTTGCAATTTAGGGATCTATTGTAATTAAATTCTAGGGTTTGGGAACTTCATAAGCTTTGATATGCAAATGTTTTCATGGTGGGGCTTTGCAACACAACAATCTAGTGTGATGCAAAGGATTTGTGTGAAGAAAAGCTCCAAAGTCCCCAGATTTCAAGGAATTTTATTTTCTGAAATCACCATATTTGGACAATAGGTTCCAGCCACAGTAGGTGGATGAGCCGTCATCCACAAGAGAACTTAGCCAAATTTGGCTATAGGTCAGAGAAAAAAGTAGAAATGTTTTGGAACCCTGCTATGTTTTGGCAACATGCTGAAACTTATCTGGCAATTTCAAAACTGGCAACTTTCCTTTGAATGAATTGCAGGCATTTTCTTTTGTTGCCAAGTGATGAAAACTCACCACAAAAAAAAAATGTTGGTCCAGAGGGTCATCAAAATATAGCAAGATTCTCAAAATTTTCTACTTTTCTCTCTGACCTGCAATCAAATTTGGCTAATTCTTCCTATTGTGGATGATCACCAGTGTCACTACAATCACAAAATTGAGGGAAAAAAAACCTTAACATACATGACTTTGCAAGCTGTAATTGTTGACACAATTTTGTTGTTGGGGAGCATCATTTTTCACTAGATTTGACTAAAGAGTTTGAAAGGCCACAAACTAAATGACATTTACAGTGAATTAAGAAACAAAATGTGCGGAAATTCCATTCTCAACTTTATCAATCCTAACAGAACTCGCATTTCTGGAACTCAGTAATTTTTTAATACCTGAGCTTGTTGGGTTCTCAAGGGTTGGAATACCTGCTGCACCCATAACATACTACTGATGAAATTAAATCCATGCCCAACAATGGAATCCACACTGAAGAGAATGGACTTTATGGCATCAATTTTCAAATTATCCTCTTTATTTTGAAGAACGCACAAGATTATCAATCCTTTTAGATATTTCCCAACATGATCTAAACGCCAATTGCAAAACCAGTAATTGCCTAGTAGCTATAAATGATCAATAGCACATCTCCTGTTTCCAGAATTGAAGGCAAGAAAAGGTTCTAACAACAATGATCAAATGTCTGAAATAGGTACCAGCTTTTTGGACTCTTGGCCCCACTGTGGGCTTAGCTGAAGGCCTTTAAACTTGTCAAGAGGGAAGTCAAGCAAACTCCAAATCCTGACTTCTGCATTCAACTCACAACTCTTTAAAAGGGCATGGTAATAATCTTCCTTCAAAGAGGAGAAGGAAAAAGGAACATATACCGATAATAACATGTTACACAGAATTTAAAAGATCTGTGCTGAGCAAAATAATATCCTCCATGTCCTCCTTTGCAATGCAAAGGCACAGATTCATGGAGATCTGTACTGTGCTGAATCATATCCTCAATTTCCTCCTTTGCAAAGCAAAAGCATGGATTCATGGTGAGAAGCGTGCATTCCCTAAATTACTGAGTGTATTGAAGATGACTCCCTTTCATCTCCAGGTAATAGAGATCCACCATGATTTCATGGAGATGCTACCACTGATACAACTGATATTGCTCCTTATATCACTCTTGATGCAACTTTATATCTGCTCTATCCTGTAGAAAGGTCTGATGAACTGTGGTCTCAAGTATTGAGGTTTTACCTGGTGACTTGCAGAAGAGGATCTTCCTGGAAAGAAAGGGAAAGGTCTAAAAGATGCAGAGTACCTGTTGCAGATCAGGGTGGAAAAAAGTTACAAATTTTCCAGGTGAGGCTTGCACCAGTGATAGAATTTGAGCACCATCCTGCAGGTGCAAACATGCAAAACTTATGTGTGCATTCTTTCTAACAAGCATGCAGTGCATGCAGTACCTTCCTTCCCATAACCATCTGTTGCATGTTCTCCAAGCACAGCAGTTCAAGAAACAACATCATGTGTCGGCACCATGTTGAACACTTGCTGGGCATCCTTTGCTCCCACATTTGGCATACATATCAACAATGCTATACTAGCAAGAGCATCAGAATTGTAACATCTGTGCATAACCTGCTGATGAACACACCTGCCTTCTTCAAGCACATGCATTTGGCAAACCCATGAAGGTGAAGGTCTTTGCATCTGTTGAGACAAGTGCAAATTCTTTCTGCACTTGCCCCATGCATTCCAAATGTCTCAAAACTCATGGTACTCCAATCAAAGAGGCGGAACACAGACATTCCTGTTGAACACTCCCCAAGCATCCCCTAAACTAACTCCCCCCATTTGGCAAAATGTCAACTCACAACTGCTTTCAATAACCTGTTCATGTTCAAGTGCAGCAGTGCTGACACATGTATTCAGAACCCCCACAAAAGTGACGTGGTTTGGCTCCATGCCTTTCCATTCACACTCATCAAAACAAAGCTAAGGCCATCTGCCCATGGCCACATTCCACATCTCCTGAATCTGGAAATGTGACTGTACAAGTTTTTTACACACAAATTTCAACTCATGCCCCTCCTTTATCTTTGGTAACAGGAATTTGCCAAGATCTTCCTGGCCTCCTTGCCTTCAAAATACCTTGGCAAACCAAAACTGCTAAATAAAAATCAGAGCCCTGTGGCAAAAATAGTTTATCCTACCTACTCATTTTCTTGGAGACAATTGATTGTGTGATCCCTTTGCAGTCCAGATTCAGAAAAAAGTTAGCAAGGATATAAGGGAAAATGAGCCTCCAGGTAAGTCTTGATCATGGTTTACGAAGACTGGTTGCAGCACCCACAATAACTGCAACAATAACGCCAAACCCTGCTCCAAGTGCTGCAGCTGTGGTTGCACCTGCAAACTTACCTTGTCCATGCCTGCTGGACATCAGTGTTGCATGTGCCAACTCCTTTGCAGTTTCAAGAGCCAAATTTTGCCGTGCAAACTCTTCTGTGGCAACTTCCTCCTGCTGCAACAACATACTGTGCACCAGTGCCTGCAAGTTTTGAACACCTTCAGGGCCTAGAACCACTTCCCTTTTTCGGAAAGGACGCTGCACTAAGTTGAAAGGGCCAGAAAGAATATGGTGTGCCTGTTGTCCCCAATCCCTGTGTTCATCCTGCATATCCTTAGCCAATGGATTGGCTATTCCATGTATCATAAGTGGACAAGAGTTTATAACTGATGTCAAGCCTGGAGGAACCTTGTATGTGTCCATCACTGCAAGAGTGGCTGCATGACGCCTATCTGCACTAACTGCAAATTTATTGGTGATAGCCAGGATGAAGGGAATCCCAGCTGCAATCACCTCATCCATGAGGAGAGCAAGTGCAGGCCGGGTTGAGGAATGCATCAGAGGAATTTTATGTGCGAGATTGTGGACCAAAATTACAAGGTCAAGCTTCTTAGAATTAGGCCCAACTTTCACTGCCAGTTCCTGTTTCAGCTGCTCTGCCTCCCAAGGCAAATCTTGCAGATTGACCCCTGGAGCATCAACATAACTGACCCCACCCACCACCCCCTCCCGCCAATCCATGTCAGGCAGGACACCCCCATTGCTGTTGCTTATGGTGGTACCTCCTGTTCCCAACAGAGCAAAGTATAATGAAGTCTTGCCTGCTCCTTCAAATCCAAGTAATCTGACTCTCCGCACTCTCACTGCAACTTTCCTTGTATCTGTCATGAAATCTGTGCTGCATGAAACAATCACCTCCCCCAAGCCCTGCACAGCACAGGTTCCAGCTCCTGCATCATCCTCACAGATACTAACCAAGCTGCCACTGCCTCCATCTGGTATGGTTACCTGAGCTGCATTTCTTGAGTCAGATGTTGACTGCTGAAGGGGTGCTCCTATACGGATGCACATTCTCTGTAAGTTTGGCTTCACATGTGGCTCTGAAACTGGCAAGGCAGGAAAAGATTCCACAGATGTTGAACACCATTGGCCATTGACCTGAGCACGCACCAATGTGCAAAGATGCAGCCCATAGCCCAGTATATCCACCTTCAGTGGTTGGCAACCCTTCTTTTCTCCTAGCAAACCTGTCCAGCCTAGGGGTGCCATAGCTGTTGCCATCCTGATTCTTATGGGGTCTGAAATTCTCCCTACCTCAGCCACTTGTGCTCCAAGAGCACCAAACCACTGTCTCAAATGTGGAAAATACTCTGCACCATTGACAGTTAAAGGTGCATCAATAGCCATACAAGTATTGAAAATGTTTTGAAACCGAGAGCGATATGATCTCATTGAATGTGACTGGAAGCGATCCCGTAACTCCAAAAGAACCGATTGCATAGATGTCAATTGTGTATATTCTGATGCAGAAAGTGCTTCTACGGAAGTCTTCTCCAACAGATAAAGCTGGCCAAATGGTACATAGGAAGGCAATGATGGCACTCTATTACGCCAGTCTGCAGGCCTAACAGGGCTCTGCTCCCTCTTCCCACTGGTTATAGGCTTCAAATCTTGTGCTGCTAGATTGCTTTCAGAGGAAACTGATGCCAAAGCAACCCTGTCAGTGGCCTCTTTTATCTCAAGAGGTTGCACTGGAGTCACATCACCTTCACTGTTGGTCCCAGCAACCTGTCTTCCTGTCTCTGCCTCTTCACCTCTACTCTTAAACCACTGTACTGACTTCTGCATACTTGCAAGTGGTACAAGTCTTGGAATTCTCCAGAAGGGACTAGGAACGGGACCAATACCCAAGGCCATCTGGTCACCATTTCTGTTCTTCAATGCCAAGTTGCCATTTGTATCCACTTGTTCCTCCATGGTCTGCAGACCAATGAAGTCAACAGCCTGGGAGCGGTAATGTCGAAAGTAAGCAGGTGACAATATGCGAGGTATAATGTCTTCAGGAATGCAATATGTCCGGAAATGTTGCTGCCATCCTTTCCTGTGAACATAATCTCGCAATGCTGCATTTCCAACTGGAGGCTGAGAAAAGGTGATGCATTTCACCCGAACTCTATTTCCAGGTCTAGATACTGATGATGCTGCAGCAGCTCTTAAAATAGCTATGGTTGCAAGTACTGCAACTGCTCCTCCAAGCGAGTGACCACAGAGGACTAATTTGCAGTCCTTCTTCTGGGCCAGTCGATACAGCTCAGTGGCTGGTATGCCCTTTGCTCGTGCAAGGAATCCCCGATGAGCTGCAGGCTTTCCCTTCCTTTTTCGCCTCAAGTCAGCATTTGATCCCAGCCCCTTTCTTGGCCCAGAAATCACATGCTCCTCTTCCTCTGCAATTTTGTGTGCCTCATCTTCATCTCCAAACAGGGGTCCTTGCAAGAAGTTTGCATCAGCTATGAGATCCTTGTATTGCTTGGTTCCAATGAAAGACACAAACAATGTGTTCCCTGCCTCAGCAAGCACATACCTGTGTGTCACATGCTCCAGTGATGTTTGGATGCAATCCACAGGGACCAACTGCCCACCAAAATCAGCTTTGAACTTGTTCACTGCACGCAGAACCTCAGACTCTGGTTTCTTGTACACGCACTCTGACAGCACCATGGCACCCAGCAGATCCTGCAAGTCTCCCACATTCTCTGCCTTCACAGCTGAGCACACTGCTTGCAACTTCCGGTTGTAATCCTTCTCCAAACTTTGTTTCCGTTCTTTCACTCCTTGCCATGGCCACTTCCACTTCACTGGCCATGCTGACCATGGCCTGCTGCTCCCTATGCTCAGCTGCCTCTGTTGTTCCTCAAATTGTCGCTGCAGCCACGCCATCCAATGGGGTATCTGCATCATAGTTGCTCATTTCTCAAGCTCTTCTCTCCTGCTGCTGTCCCTCTCTTGGCCCCTCTTCCTTGCTCTTGCCATGTGTGTTTATATGTGCATGCCCTACTCTGCCCCTCACGGATGAGTGAATGGTGTGCACATTCTGTAGGCCAAGCAGTGAAAAACCTTGGCTTGAGTGAGACGAAGCAAGGATTCTTTGCGCTTCACAGCAGTCATCTAAAGTTTGGAAACAATTCCAAAACCTTAAGAAAAGAAACCATGCAACCACAATGCTGCCCTTGGGGACGTTCCAAAAGTGTCTACATTCAAAATGGCGGCAGACAGTTCACACTTGGTTGCAAGATTTCCAGAGTTCTTCTTCACTTCTCTTTGTAATCCAGAACAGGGATGGCAGCCTGGTATCTCTGTCAACAAGAGACATAATATTTTGTGAATGATCTTGACCTACACCATGGCTAATAATACATGATCCAGTTACAAACATCCTTGAAAAATCCTTTGTAAGCATGAAAGAGCAGTTGCAACCATGACTATACCATCTACAGAATAGAAATTCCTCCAATTTTTTTATAAAGAAAACACAGGCCGTGCTCACCTGCTACGATTGAGGAGCGGAGAGAACTCTATAGCTTCCAGGAGATGCTCGACGTGAAAGACGCAGAGCAGATGATTGCAGCAAAATTGCCGCACTGTCCGTCGTCATGATTATTCCCACTCCACTGCCGCATGAAATCACACTCTCAGAACTACTTCCAAAACCGATAGAGCCCAAAAAAAAAGCTCGAATAGTTTTTTTCACAACTCGCTAACAAGACGACGGACTCTTCGTGCTCTACAGGCTTGGCTTGGATTACAACTATCTCTTAAAAGCATGCTTTCCAGATACATCCAAAACCGATTACCAAATGGACAAGATAATCGATCTTCTCTTGAGCTTTCCAGATGCATCCAACACCGATTACCAAATTGAAAAGATAAACGATCTTCTCTTAAGCTTTCCAAATGGATCCAACACCGATTACCAAATGGACAAGAAATCGTTCTTCTAAGGTTAAGAAACAGAATAAAAAACCACACAGGAAGAAAGAAAAAAACAATAATCCTAATCATAAATCAAACTATGTATAGTTGCTGCTTGAGAGACGCCAGTCATTCATTACCTTGCTGAGGTCTTGTTGGTGCTCGAATTTGGCTGTCGCGCTCGTTCTCTTTCGCCGCTTGCCTACTACACGCGGTTGCCTCTTCAATGTGCAGGCAAAAGGGTTCAAGATGAAAATAGCTCGCTATCTACTGCATAGGTACTCAAAATGCTGATGATCCATCTCCTCTCCGAGTTCGGTCCGGTCCGATTTGCGGTTTGCTTTCTCACTCCCGAACCTCCTGACGCTGCTGCCATTGCCACGACACCTGCGCGCGAATGCGATGCTATGCACGGCCACGAGCGTTCTTGGGGTTCACGCTACCATTGCGTGCTGTGGTTGTCGTAACGTGTGAATTAGGGCAAGTCGGCCGGTTATTGAGAATCGACCCGGTTATCATCCCGGTTCCGGATATGGGATACACATGCCAGCCGGTTCCGGCTATTTTTCAAGCCCGGGTAAAAACCCTACCTAGCCCAGTATTTTGAATTTATGAAAACCCCCTATTACTTTGACAAGAAGAAATACTCTTCTAACGGAAAGAACAGGTGTGGGATGAAAGGTGAAAGCTCCATGGATGAAGAGCAGATGAAAAGTGTGTAGAGTAAGTAGAAGATGATAGGGGAGTGGTTAGTTGATGGGTCATGTTCTTGTTGTGTGGATATGAGTGTGTGGAGTTGTCTATTGGAGATTAATTTTTTCAGAAAATTTGTGATGTGCATTTGTGCAATTGAAGTCAAGATGGTGAAGGAGATGTTATTTGTTTTGTATCCTTGATGGTTTTTTTTATGATGGTGGACTCAATGAAGATGCTTTGATGGCTAATTTTGAGGAGAGGTTGTGGAAGGAGAGCATAAGAAGACGGGTTTTTTGCAAGCTAAGTAGCTTCTTTACTTTCGTTCTATCGTGTGGTTGATTTTGGGACATTACTTGTGTTAGTTTCTTTGTGAAAGTTTGGTGGTTGGTTGGTTAGCAAGAATGTCCACAATCACATATTTCGTATTTTCTCATTCCAATATTTGTTCCATTGCATACTAGATTTAGAGAATAATAATTTGTTCATCTCAAAAACATGAATTAAAATGCATAGAGATGGTGGATATGATGAAAGGGGGAATTTGGTTGATTTGAAGAAATCATCAGGATGGGATGTGCGACTTTGTGAAGTTCTAAGAACTTGCATTTGGGGAATTGAGACTCAAATTGTTGAGAACTTTGAAGATATGGTGTATGCATATCTAAAGGGTGGGAAAGTTGAGAATAACCTATATGGGGTGCTTGCATTCACTATATTCTTGTTAAAATGCATAAATGAATCGAATATGTGGGAGAGAACGGTAGGTGGTTAAGGTGTGAAAATTGATATTAAGTGAGACCATGATAGCTTATAAAGAATAGTTTGAAAAGATTTGATCCACCAAATCTATGTTTATTTTCATGTTTAGGAAGATGGTTTAGATTGATGGTTTGGAATCATCATTTAGTTTCAAATAATGTATGTCGTAGATAATGTGTAATAGGATTAGGTCATTAGGGTAATCATAAACACAAAGGTTTTTAGGTTTTTTTTTTTTTGTTACATAGGGAACACAATATAACACTACCCCAAATGAATCAATTAGTGTTCAAAGATTTTCAAAAACTTCAAACAACAAATTACTCAAATCATACAAACCTAACAAATTGTTTAAACACTTAATTACTTATTCAATATAATATAATCTATAGGTCATTAGATATTAAAATGCTTTGATTTCACTCTCATTGAACCCAACTTGTCATTTTGTGGCAGTTTCATTGGTAATAATTTGTACCCCAACACTCATGTATTTGTTTCCCACAAAATCAAACAAGAACATATCTCTTAACATATATCCAATAATTCATGTACTAATGGACAATCCCATGATTTCATATACACCCCACAGCATGATTCTCCCCACACAACTCATGCATTCCCCACATAAGTAAATTGAAAACAAGGCTTTTCATAGTTTGACCCAAAAAGTTTGACAAAAACAAAGTAACATTCTAGGTAACTCATCAACAAAACTCTTGTAATAAACCTCACTTGTTTTAGAATAAAACCTCATTTTGAATCTCCTAGCTAGATGGGTATTTGCTTCCCGACAACAAATTCAACCCTAACAACAAAATTACAGAAACACCCAACATTTCACAAATGACCTACCATTTGATCGCTCTTGAAACCCCTAGGACTTTGCATCACATCCCTAATCATTAACCTTTAAAATTAATTTAAAACTTGCATTCCCTCTATTAAAACACATGGTGCAATAGAAATTGCATAGCCTTGCAAAGGAGTAAGGTTCTTCATGGAGGAACATTCCTCCCCATCTGTAGAACATCAAATCCTAGCTCACAATCACACACAAACAAGTAATCTCCCACATTTTATTGAACAACCAAAAAATTGAAGGTACTTAGCTTTACAACCATCTTCAAATTGCAACCTTTTATTTTGACTCAAATTCTTCTTCCTTAATTGATGTTCACCAAAACAACAACACAACCACAACAACATCACATAAAATTCATTCAAAGGAGAACAAAAGATATAGTGAATACTATCAAAAAATAAAAAATGTCATGTTCCATAACATATAGGAAACAAAAACAAAGGAAAAACAACTATTTGCATCTTCCTTTCCCATATCCATCAACTGCCAAAAAATTTGCCATGTTTTGTTTTCGAAGGTTGATGGTACTATTCCATCAAGTCAAGGTTTCATTCGTTCATTTTTCATCACACTCTATGTATATCCTTAGGGGGGTGACCACTACAATTCACCTAGGTTGGTCATTCTTTTAATTTTCATCCTTTTTTAATCTATTTTTTTCCATTCATATAGATGTTTACTTTTTCCTCAATACTTAAAAATCTAAACCTTAAATTGTTAATTTTCATGCAATTGCATTTAGTCATTCCTTCTTAGTTTTCAATGATGGCTTTCGGTGATGACTTTTGTTAATGAATTGGGACAAATTCTTTCGAAGGATTTTGCTTCAATTTTATAGCTTGAAAAATCCCTAAACTTAGTTGTGCATCAATTTTGTGGCAATTTGTCATTTGGTTATATATACATGTATACTTTCATAAAAAAACACACATGTATATATTGTGGCAATGGGCAAAGATTGTTTTAATTGGGTTTTTAGTTCAACATTTATGATCAATAACAAGAGTAGATTTTTGTAGTGTTAAGATTTTTATTTTGTTTTGTTAACATTGATCAATTTAAATGATATTGTGATAAAAATGAAGTTGAAAGAAAGATTGTCGTCACTTAAGACCTAATGGATGTTGATGAAAAAGGATGAGGAAGTTAAAAGGAAAAAATGACAAGTAATTTAATGGTTGAAGACTATTTTTAATGGAGTTTTCTTTGTTTTATTATTTAGGTGTGGCTTTTGTTTTGGAATTCTTGAAGAATTTTGGCTTTAATGGGTTTGGTGGAGAAGTCAAGTAAAACATTCTAATGAAAATGAAGCATTGGGGATGATGAAAAAGGACAAACTATAGTTAAAAATGTGTGTAACAATTTTGGAAATGGAGGCATTTTTGGGTTTTTCTTAGTATTAATAGTGATTATCTAAAAAAAAATGCCCCTAGTTTGAATGCTAAAATTAAGCATGCCGTGACTCTTTCACTTTTATTACATATTGGAGTTTAGATATTGCTAAGTGGTCAATTTGCGCCCAAAACCCAACCAATGTAAAAAATGAATAAAGTAGCAAGTTTGGTGTGGAGATGAAAAAATTCAATAGGGTGTTTATGAACTTATTTGAATAGGCATCAATTCCTCAAACTTGGCATGTTGGGGATATGGGGAGGAGATTTTACAAATGTGTAGATGGGAAGTGAGACCCAAAGTTAGGAACTTTAAGAAATGATCTTTTTCACCATTTTTGTGCCTAAAGAAAAAAAGGCATTCTATAAGGTCAAAGTATGGTTAGGGTACCAAAAAGGACCATCTCCTTAAAACATGTTGTAACTTAATGGCACATTCATATTGAAAGTTTGATTTTTTTCATGGATAGATACAATAATAAGGTACTATTTCATGCATAACATGTCATATTTGAACAAGCTTTTAGGTTTTTACCAAGTCCCGAAAAAAATTCCATGATTTTGTTTCTAGAAAAAAAAAGGTTCAAGGACTTATAAGGAATGTTTAAACAAATTTTTTTGGCCCAAGATTCTTATCACAAACACCTTAAGTATTAATGTACAAAAAAATGTATGAGTGGTATAAAAACCAAGTGCCCTTTTACAATGTAAAAAATTTCAAAAAGTGGAATTTCTAGGAATTTTGGGCCATTGATATAACATAGTGCACATTGGATAAATTTTACTATTCTTACTTTCATAAGTGAAACCAATAGATATTCTAGATGCATATATAAAATTTGGAACAAAATTATTTCATTTGACATGAAAAAAAAAGGAGCAATCTAAGACACGTTGTAGGACAAGTGAAAAAAAAGGTGAATTTGAATCTTTAAGAGTGAGTCTTTAGTGTTCTTAAAAGGATACCCCGAACATGTTTTGACCCTATAATGGTTATGAGTGCCTAAGCCTTTATTGTCTAAATATTTTAAGTGGGTTTGTTGGGACATTCAAGGTTGTGGGAAAACATGTTGTCAAATTGATGCCAAAATAAAATAATGATAACTCAAGAAAGGCAATTTGAAGGGATTTGATCCACCTAAACTTGCAAAATTAACATGTTTTCTTGCTAATTTAGACTTTTTGATTAGGGTGGAATAACCTAAGTTGTTGTTGACCATTTATTTTAGGAAACAAATGTGTATCAAACAATGATTTGTGATTGAAATTGTTATTATCAAAGTGAGGTAATGTGTGAAAGCTTTTTGTTAGCAAAATTTAGGTGTTGTACAAGTGTGATTCAATATTAGAAGGTCAAAATTGAAGTTTACATATCCTTTTAATTTTTGTTACATAATTGTTTCTTTTACTAGTGTTTTAAAAATAAGGTTCAAATTTAGTAAAGGAAATTCAAGTGGTGCAATAAACAAATGGGCATATTAGTAATGAATGATTAGTGCAAGGTGTGAGCATTGTACACAACATTAGTATAAAGGCATGTTGTGAATGTACAAGCCTCGGTGCACAAAGATTTAGAATGGTTGCCTTCAATGTTCACCATCTTTATTCAAAACTTTATTGGGTTTATTTAAAGTATACTTAAAGAATCACTTTTGCGATATTGATCAAACATAGTTTTTTCATCAAAATCACCTTCAAAAGCTTTGTAGGAGACACTTTGTAAATGGAATGAAATTAATAATAATGCTAAAAGTTTTTTTATTTAATCAACCTAGACATTATATTGGATGGTTCTATAACAAGTTCTTATGCAAAATCACCCCTTATACATATTAGGTAGTTTCTACCCCATAAGAGTAAAAATTTGATAATTTGATTAACTAGCCATTCTAGCAAATTAATTTTGAAAATTTTGAAAATTTTGAGTACTTGATATTTTATGTGTAAGTCAATTGTTTTAATTTGTAATTAATTGGCCCTTTGGATATTGAAAAAAATCAATAACCAACAAACACTAATACCTAAGAAAAATTATAAGGTAAAAATCATTTTTTGGGTTCTTACTAGGTTTGAAGGCCTAGCCAAGGCTATAATCAAGGGCTAGGAACGAGAACTAAGGAATAGCTTGAAGTTGATGGATTAGTATTATTGTATTTATTTGGTATCACAAAAGTCTTGTGTTCAAATTTGATGTTTGTTATTAAAGTTTTGAGTTCAAACTTGTTGGTGAGCAATTGAAAGTTCTAATGTATCTTTTCTTGGGTTTGATTTTAGGGTATTGACAAGTTAATAATTTGTTGGTTAGATTGGTTCTTTTGTTCCAAAAAGGAAATTTTCAAAAAGAGCCAAAAAAATTCTTTAAGTCTTGTAATATTTTTCACAATTTAGGAAATTTATAAAAGTGGGGTTTTTTTTTTCTAATCGATTTGAAATCTTCCATGAATAGAAATTTCACTTTTTATTTTGAAAATATATTGTATTCTACCACAAAAGGCAATTGAAAATGCATGGAATTAATTTTTTACATGTGCATGTGTTTTGGCCATGAAAGAGAGAATGTGTTTTTTTGGGTAATAATTTTAATTTGTTTCACATCCCTAAAGTTGGGCACATATATTATATTTTTGATTATTTTTTGTTTTTGGGTTTGTTTAGAGGAAAATTTTCAAGGTTTCTTTCTTCAAAAATTTGTGATGTAGTCAAATTAATGATCATTGACAAAAAAATTTAGCCAAATATGACTATATAGATTATATACAAAAGTGAAAAATTTTAAGATTAAATTTTATTTAGCTACCTACTAGAGCTATTGCAAAAAAATGGTGATTTTCCACCCAAAAAAGTCAAAATCAAAATATGATGACTTATGGCTAGTTCTTTCACAAAAATCCTTTGCATGTGTTGAAATCATATTTTTCAAGTTGAAATTTTTTGGCTAAAACAAAAAACTAAAATTCATTGTATGACAAAATTGTGTTTGGAGCAACTTATTCAAATGGAATTGGAAATTTATTTAAACATTCTAAGTTGTCAATAGGCATGAATATATTTTGAGCACAAATCTAACTCAAGGTTCAAAGCCCAAATTAATAAACTTGTTAGGTAGTTTGTTTTTCATAATATGTTTTAACAGAAATCAAATTCAAAGTCTAATGAACTAATTAGTAACACTAAATTGTTTGTTTGTTATAACGAATTTTCAATTCAAATCCAATTCAATATGTGGTGTTCATTTTGGCATTATATTTTTAAATCACAACTTGACATCAAGTTATGGCACGTATTACGCAAAGTTATGATGCACCCCTAGGTTTGTCAAGTGGAAGTCTATTGATTATGAAACCTATTGATTTAAAAACCTATCGATTATGAAGTTTTGAAGTGGAATGCAAACTAAGGCACACATTCCTTATTTCCCAAAAGAGAAATCGGGGGTGAAATTTTTAAATGGGCTTATAACTCCTACATATAAGTTTTGATTGAGGAGCTCTTCAAAACAAAGTTGTATCCCTTAAAGAAATCTTTCCAAAGTTATATCACATGCTCAATTTGGAGATCATTTGACTTCATTTTTTTTGAGGTCTAATGATTAGGAATCAAGTTGCCAATTTGATGTGCATTCTTCTTTTGGTCAAAACTACTAGCTCACAGCTTCAAATGGAGAACGGGAACCCACATTTAATATTACATTTACGAAACCTTTCCCCTAATAATTTGGACCCAATTTACTACTGCACTTTTGTGCCAAAGATTCAATACATTATAGGACCTCAACTCCCAAAGTGGGAAAAACCATTGGGAGTGTTGGGACTCATTTTCTCACACTTGTGAAAGTGTGCTTGAATCCCAAAACACTTTCTTGCCCTACTTCCCTTCTCATGCCTTAGCCTTGGGTGTGAGTTCAAGGCTAGGTTTGTGATACCTCAAACATGTGTCATGAGCCATGATTTTTTATGTGAAAAAAATCACATTCTTTTGTAATGATCTAATTAATAGCCCTACAAGTTTAAATATACCTTAAAAAATCATCCTAACCTTTAATTGGAAGCATAAGGTTGTGTTATTTCTTTTTGTTTTCAAGTTTTATGGTTGTGGATTCAACATTAATTGTAACAATGCTCAAATATGTCAAAAATGTAATGGAATTACAAGATTTCATGGGTGGCAATCATGATGATTCATTTCCTCCATTTGGGTTGCTTCTTAATTATTGTAACCATGTGTGAAAATTATTCGAGGCTAAAGATTTGCATAATTAGAATTAATAATATATGATGGTGGTTTTTAAGGTGCAAAGTTGTAAACTTCATCTTTAAAGAGACAATGCCAATGTGTTGATGAAATGTTTGAAATGTAAAAGAAAGAAAAATGGGTAATTGCTTTGGTACCAAGTGGAAATCGACCTCATATGCAATAGATGTAAAAACATCATGGATGTGTCCCTATGCACCTTGCATTACCATGGGTGCATTGTAAGAAATAAATATCTAATACATCGATGGGGGCTGAATGCCCACATAATGAGAAAGGCTTGCTATTAAAGGACGGTGTTAACCAAATTGATGTTGGGATTCAAAATTTCAAAAGATTGTTGATTTTGATTTTTAAAAAATTTCATAATTAAAAAACCATTGGTTCCAATTCTTTGAAAAAAATTAAATAATTGAACCATTGGTTATTTCAAAAATTTTAAAGAAATTACAATTTTCATGAAAAAAAAAATAATCAATGGTTTTTTTGGCAATTTTTTTATTTTTTCAATTTTTTTTGAAAACCATGGGATATACCAAAATTGGGGGTTTTTTTTTTGAAAACTACAATTATGAATCCCAAGATAGCAAGAGTCTATTCTTATTTTTTATAACCACCCAACATTGGTTTAGATTAACATGGATTACCATAGCAAATATTTTTTATTTACATGGAAAGAATGATTATTAATCTTATATGTAATTATGATTGATAAGCCATTTTTATAATATTTTTGACAATTTAAAAAGGTTCATGCAACATTTTTAAAATAAAAAATCATTTATGGGTTTGATTAATTTTTTTCCACCATATTGTTTTTGGAGTTCATAACTTGTTTAACATTAAAACTTAGTTTAAGCTCCTTTGATGCTTTGTATGATTGCATCTTTTTTAATCACATTTATCTAGTTTTAAAACTAATCATTTCCATAAAAATGGAATAAACATGCCATGATGTAGGTGTTCAATAACCTTAATCATAAACTTTTTTGATGTGCACCTTAATTATTGTTCAGAAATGTCAAAAGCATAAAAAAATCACAAAGACAAAATTTAAAAAGTTGTCACAAATTATAAATGAATTAGAATAAAGGATAATCCTAAACATACATGAAACCATGAGGGACATAAACTATATAAAGAGGTTATATACCATACCCACAATTAATAATTGATAATTCTTTGTTGAAATACTTAATTTTTGGGAAAAAAAGGCGCAACAATGCCAATTTGAATATTATTCTAAAATTTCAACAATAATTAATAGTGACACTATGTCTCCTACTTGTTAATCATGTTACTAAGATATCTTTGGATTGTTACCTAAATGGGGAGGGTCTTGAGTTCAATGTCTTACAATTTTAGGAGTGTACGGATAAGATTTTGTTTTCTTTTAAATGGCATTCTTGATAATAAAACAATGTTGAACACAAGTCCTAGGTACAACATGGGATTGCCACCATAAATGAAAATATTGTAAAATGAATCAAACTAAACAAATCATGAAACAAGGTTATACTTTAGCATGATTGACGACTAGACTAAATTTGATAAGTTGCATTATAAGTATTTCTAACTATTTGGGGAGCTAAGTCATGAATTTTCATCGAAGTTTTCATAAACCCATTATTTAACAACCTTTTAATACCACACCTACAAATCATCTTCAAAAAATGTTGTCAAATTAATTAATGCACAATGGATTGATTTTTTGAAAAAGGGATCCAAGTCCTTAACCTAAATATTTTAGAATTTTGACAATAGTTGTAGTTGGTAAGTATGTTAAATCCATTCATAAGTTTGAAAGTTATCTTGGTATCCTAGTGTTTTGAATTGTTGCTTATTTAGAGTAGGTTTTGTGTATGATTATTAGGAATTTCAGCATACTACTATTAGTTAATTATTTATTGTATGGTTGGCCATCTTAGGAATTAATTAGTGTTGAACATGAGTTGCAAGTATCATATAAATGATCAATGAAAAATGAATATTGATGGATGAACATCATTGAATAAAAATGCACAATGGGTAAAGTCTATTCATAATTATCAATGGAAAGCAATATGAATAAACTTTATTTGTGGATGAAAATTGTATGTTCATGAATGATCTTCATCCACGAATGCTAGAAATTTACATGAAGTTTTCATGTAAAATATATTTAAACATTATGTGATTCTAAACCATCAATATAGGTTCTTCAATCTATGTTAGAATGGAAGGACCAATTGTGACATTAGCTTCCCTTCCAACCACAAGTTTCATGAGGAACAACTTGCAACTTGGTGGATATTGCAATTGGAGGTTGTGAACCTTCCCAAAACTTATTGAAAGTTGTTGAATTGGTTCTCATGGACTTTCTTTGACATTATAACCTCTTTACTCAACAATGTATATATACATAATGACGTGAAAGCTTAGGATGAAAACTTTTTGAATTTTGGATTTGAATTCAACATTGATTTTAGTTTGTGAAAGTAGTTTACAACCCTCCTTGGAGTTGTTGATGCATGATAAATATTTATATAGAAATATGAAACATGTGGTAAAACTACATTGATACGAAAAGCTCGAACTCAAATGCTACAATTTTATTAGTTGAATAATGATGAATGGAATGAGTTGTTAATGGTCATGTTGGTTTCACTATGTTGGTGAAACTAGATGTCAAGTCCATAATGAAGTTTCACAATTTGTTACAATGGTTGGTAAACATATTTTTCTTACGTTGTTCTTGTGTTTCTCAAAGCTATGAACAAGTTGAACCTAAAATTTGACTTACGATGTTGTTCAATCTTTGATTGCAAAATTCATAACAATATTCACCCCGAGTGTACATGTGGAGCCTTGAAATTTAAGTTGAATAAAAGAAAATGCCACGATTGAATGTTGTATGTAAGGTCTCAAGAAACCAAAAACCAAGAACACAAAATAGGGTGGGAAGCCCAATACGAGGGTGTGACTGTGCAAAACAATGTTTTGAAGGTAACCATCTCTTTTCCTTTCCCTTGGTGCATAACCAAGATGATTTACATATCTATGTTCACCTCTTGATATAGAACCATACACAACTTATTTATGAGACTTTGACATTTAAAGATGAAACTAGCTACAAGCTTGCAAAATCTTATAAATCTTTCACAACAAGAGCATTGAAAGAAACATTTCGAACACAAGGCTGAAGTAAACATGTGTGAGGATCTTGTCTTAGAAACATTTCTAACGCAAGGTGAAAAGATTTTGTTGAAGTTGCACTTCAACAAGTTGTTCTTTTAATCAATGATGATTATGAGGAAAATTGAGATATAAGTTACAAGGCCAAAAAGTTTTGCCTTGCTTTATAGTACATGCTCATGAAGACAATCCTCAATCATGTAATTGGGTGTTGAAGGATAACTTTCAATGATCTCGTGTTCAGATTTGTTGTTTGTACATCACTAATGACTCGAATCAACATTGATGTTGTGGGATAAACAAAGCTCTGGAGATCCTGGTCAGACCAAAAAGCATTGCACACATGGAAACACCACCAGCAATGGAAGAATTGTCTCACAAAGATCTCTCTGGAATTGCAGAGAAAAAAACTCCACCATAATTGAACCAACTTTGATGGTACTACTAACCCAGTTCATGTCAGTTCCAGGAAAACCCAAAACTTGCAAGAGCAACAAGAAAGAATTGTGTGGTGATTATAAAGCTTAAGAATGCCAATCACAAAATATGATCAGCTTCAAAGTCTCAACAAAATACAGATGAGTAGAAGAGAATGAGCTTCAACATGTGGGTTGTGTGCACAGAAGAAGGGATTTGATGTACAAGCTGTTGCCATCAGCAGCACACACATCCCTTGTCTGCTGCTGAAGATTGTAGTGCAAAAGTTCATGTAGTAGTTTAAGTATGTCCATGTCATCCTACAAATCTATCTGAAAGGTTTTCTGAAATCTGCATGAGATGATTTGAGGGAGGTGTTGTAGTCACCGCTGCGGATTGATTGTCTGTCTGATTGATAGGATTTATGGAGATAATCTCCACCATTACCTTTGCTGCTATGAGGCCTTGAATCTGACTTTCTGGCAGGATGATGATGATGGTCATCCCCATTACTCCTGCAAGATGATGGTCTTTCAAAGCTCTGTCTCTCAAGATTGTATGATTGCTGAAGATAATTGCCTGCTGGAGCTTTGTTTTGTTTGTGAGAAGAGGATGTTGTTGCAAGATCTGCACTTTTGCGAGATGGTTGGTACAAATCTTTAGAACTCTTGAGAGGTCTTTCATAGCTGTATGAGTTATTTAGAAACTGATCCCCCTGATGATCCTTATGTGAGGAGCGCCTTTGATCATAGTTGAGTGTCGAGTGTAGTAGGGAGCTTCCAGGCTTCTGAGAATTATTCCTTTCTTGTTTGTAAGAGTTTATGAGTAAATCTGCTGCTTTTTGAGATGTCAATGGCCTTTCTGAGTTTGAGGATGTTGTCAAATAATCAACATACTTGCTTGAGGCTCTCTCCAAACCATGAACTGGTATCTGCTTCATTTCGCTCAGCTTGTGAGTGCCAGTCTGTTGAAGAGATCTGCTGCCAGAAGCTGATGTCATGATACTTGCTGTACCTTGAAAAGCTTTGGACCTAATCCTCGAGCTTCCTGTGAGAAAGTGTTGAGAGACTTGTTCCTGTGAGGGTTCATGTCTGGCTGCTGCGGCAGCAGCAGCAGAGAGATGCTTTCTTGGCCCTGGCAGATGATCATAATCAACATTTTGTTGTTGCTTTGAGGTCCTAGTTGTATGCAAGCGAATCTTTGCCTGTGCTGACTTAGTAGCTGCCATGTAGCTTCTCTGTCCAGCAGCTGCTGGCTGCATGTTTTCCCTGTTATACAGAATTGCTTTGGAGGGTGGTGTGGATGAGGGATCGGATTGTGAATCACTGACATGATAGCCACCCAACATCTGCTCCTGTTGTCTTTGCAACTGAATCAAAGTAGAGGTGATAGGAGACGTATATGCAAGATCATTTGCATCTGCTGCCTTGGTTGTCAACACAGCTTGCAATGGAGCACTAGAATCCTCCACCAAGCTCTGCATTAATTGATTGTCTGTGTAGTGATGTTGTGTCAGATCCTCCTTCACTCCTGTATCACAATCAAGGATGTGATTCTCCCATGGCCGTGCCAACATCCATCGGTCCAGCCAGCTCCAACCCCAGTGTGTATCCCCCTCATGGTGAAAATACACCTGTGAATTCCCCCCTGTTGTCACTACCTTTGGTTGCCACTGCAACAAACACAAAAAAATAAAATCAAAACAAGAGATGCCCAGAGCTGTGCCTGACAATCAAAGCTCTCAAGTCTCTTCACTGAGAGGGCTGCTGCTGCTGCTGTTGCTTTCCTTGCAATCTGCTATATTCCTATGAATGCCATCAAGCCTGTTTTCTTGAATCACAAGAAAGGTCCTTCTTCATGCCCATTGCTCATTCTGTTTCACAAGAATCCTTTGTCCCATGTTTTTCATTTCACAGGAATGTTATGTACCTGATGGGTTGATGCATATGCTTTGGCTCTCTCACGCTTGATGATTCCCTCCTGTTTCTGTTGAAGCTTTGCTTGAATGTCTTGTATTGTCCCAGAGCTCGCACACCAACCCATCTGCAAACCCACATCCTCCAAACATGGAACCACTTCTGCTTGAGCCAAACAATACTAGAGTGTTCTTGCAATTTGCTTGACACTCTAGATTTGCACACTGCACAGTTTGATGTGATTGTTACTGAATCATTGAGGAAGGGTTTTGCATGATTGTTTTGGGGTCACAAAAAGGCCTAGAGACTTGGGGAAGGAGAAATTTTTCCATACCTCTGATTCACGGATCTGAGCTTCCATAAGGCGGGATTGAGAGATGGTTTGCTGGATAGCCAAACCTTCCTCTGTCATTCGCACTCGACGAGCCCGCACTCGAGCTTGCACACGAACCAGAGCTTGCATACATTTCAGAGTAATAGCAGCTTGCCTTCGCACAGCATGGCCACGTATTAGTGCTTGCAGACGTACCAGTCCCTTCAAAGCTCGTAAAGCTCTCCTCGCCTACAGTCCCATTCCAGAAACCCAAATCTTAATTACTTCTGCACACACATTTCTTCAGAATTCACAAGGGGTCAGACCCTAGTGTTGAACAGTAGATTGTTTCTATGCTTGTGCAAGGAGACGGAGAGAGAGAGAGAGAGAGAGAGAGAGAGAGAGAGAGAGAGAGAGAGAGAGAGCTGACCAAGAATCCTCGGAATGCAGTTTGAATGCGAAGGGCAGCCCAATCAGCCATGAGCAGAGCATGGGAATTGGAAGATGGGATTTCAACACAGGCATCATCCAGTATCATCTGGTGCTGGTGGTGATGTGGTTCCCTCTTGAATTCCTGGCTGTAATTTGTGATGGACTGCTGCTCCTCTCTGTCATCACAGTGCTCACCATTGTCCATTCCTTGCTTCCACAATGTCCATCTAGTCTTATGGACTCCCCTTTCATGTGATCTCCTTTGCTGGCTCACCAGCTGCTTTCCCTGCAGCCATTACAAATGTGGATCTTCCTGGTTAGGTATTCAGAGACAATCTGGCAAACACACATTGACAGAAGCATGACTACTGGAGCTGCATGCAACAAAGACTGTAGCAACAACCCGAGAAAACACAAGAAGGTAGGTTCAAGAAGGGGTCAAGAGGAGACTGTGATGATGATAAAAGTATTGTGTGTATGTCTTACAGAAGAAGCATCATCTTTACAGTCGGAGGGGTGCGAGCGTTCGGAAGAACGCGTAGTAGACTCGGAGATGGACGCCTTGTCGGAAACAGACTTGTCAGGATTGGATCTGTTGTCGCCCGCTGCTGCTGCTCCTCGTCTAGTACCTCCAGTCAAAATCCTCTTGAAGAAGTTGCTGGAAGCACCCATGACTCGGAGGGGGAAGCAGGTCCCTGAAGCACTGACCCTTCAAGTCTTTTGCTGCTAACCCAATTCCACAGTTGAGAGGATTTCTTCCTCCTCCTCCTCCTCCTCCTTCTCTTCTTTTCAGATCTGAGCAGTCCGGACATGAATGAAGACTCTCCTAAACCCCAACACTTAGAACTCGTCAATCTCTGTTTTCTTCCTGGACGTTAGAGTTGGACCCATTGCTTGCTTGCCTGGGTACAAGCGTACACACACAAACACACACACACACACATTAAAGAAAGAAAGAAACAAACACAAAAGCAACACGCACGCACGAAGGCGAATTTCCAAAAACCGCAGCGACAAAAATAGCTGAAACAGCGCACACACCCACTGCGCGCCAGGCAAGTTGCGCGACACACAAACAAAGGGTCTCGATAGTACCGTAGCGTCTTCTGTGATTGCATCTCTGCCGGAATCTCGCAGACTTACGACGAAGCAAGGTATGATGATGGCGAGCAGAATCAAAAAGCTTGGAAGCATCCGGAGATCAATCCCTTTACGAGAATTTGAGTACAATAATGCCATCGCACTGCAATCCACCTAATGCAAAGCTTCCGGCACATCAGTTTTCCTGATGGAAACTCGTCGTCTTCATTGCAAAGCTTCTCACGCTCTTCTTGTACAAGTTTGTGCTCTCTCTCTTGCTTGCTTGCAAGGCAGCGACTGAAACGCAATTCCACCACAAGACTGCAAGCTCCAAACAATCCCTTGAAGCAAATTTTGCTACGATTTTGGGGACATTAATCCCACAAAATTTCTTCACAAATCTTTCACAAAATTTCTCACACATCTTTCACAAAATTTCTTCGCACATCTTTAGCAAATCTTAGCACATCTTTTGTAAATCTTTCGCAAATCTTAGCGGGAGTATGCATGGGATCTTTTTTTCCTACGACTGAATTTGTGCATGATTGTTGAATGTTTTTTGCGTTGCTGAAAAAATAATAATTTCGCAAGCAAGAAAAAATTCAGCATTCTAACTTTCTCTTAAACCCTTAAAACCTTCAACCCTTAATCCTTATATCCCGTATACCTTAAACCTCAAATACAAACTCTAAACCAAGAAAAGAAGAAGTTCAAAAACACCCTTTTCTGGGTTGTAGAAAAACCAACGTCTTGTTTGCATTTGTGAGATTTGAGCTTTTCTGTGAGGAAATCAAATGTGAATCAAATGTACATAAATAAATGTAACCCAAATGTTCCTGAAGAAAGATTTGGTGAGAACTGCAAAACACAAAACAAAACTTCAGTGGTTTGGAATTTTCAATTCTTGATATGGGTTTGCACATGTATGTGTATGTGTGTGTGTGTTTTCATATTTACTTATATTCTCACTTTGTGCTTTGGTAGGGGGACTTTCCAAAAGCATTTATATGTGTTCCATGTGCACATTACACCTTCAATTTTCAAATCAGTCCAAGACCCTTTCAAATGGGTCGAACAAAAACACTACATATATGTACAAAAAAATTTATAATGCAATTGGCAGAGTGGATTGTTTCATGTTCTCCACAACCAAAGTTGTGGTATTGACTATTGACAAAGAATTATTTTTTCATGATTTTTTAATCTCAGTGAGAAAACATTTGTCTACTAGTTTCAAATTAAAACATTGTATGAACTGACAATATATTGTAATGAAGCAAGTCCAAATGAAATCATGTGAATTCCTGGTACAAAATACAGAAGTTCTTGGTAGAAAAAAAATGTCAAAAAAGTGAGAAGTCCCATTGCAAAGATCTGAAGTTCAAATGTAAATGCAAGAAGTTTAAGTCATATGAAGCCAGAAGTCCTACCATTCTCAGGTGCAAGTAGAATGGCAGTGCCTTCCATCATATCCCTGTCTTTAGTGACACTTTTCTTCACTTGCAGATCAGAACAACGAAAGTGTAGGGTAAAGCCCCAGGGTGGGGAGATCCTTTAGTAATAAGGGGCGTAGGACGAGGCCGTAGCTGAGTCTGCTCAGAACTTAGAGCATCTCCAGTGGTGCTCAGTATGTGACCCTCCGAAAATATATTTCACATCCCAGTCTAGTTATGTACTCTTTTGCAACCCCACCTGGAAAACTGAAACTGGGACAGCAAATAGGTGGGGGGACTACTAATACCAAACCACCTGTACCAATCATTATGATGGGCCAATCAGAAACAATGAGCAGCAGGTAGATCATATTTATTACACTCTTTTCTGTAGGTGCACAGCACTGCTGCGCTTTTCATCAGCCATGGCAAAATGCGCAATTATGAGGGGCCAAAACCATTTTTCTGAGCCAAACCGGCATATGTTGGATTTTCTTCAACCAATTTTACCGTGCAGGATCACATACAGAGCACTGTTGGAGATGCTCTTAGGTAGGAGTAAAGTTACTGTTAAAATCTTTAAAAAAATAGTTCAAACTTCATCTTATTTCTTGAGAAAAAACCTTGCCAAGAGGTGTTGTGGGGGCTTCAGCCAAGATTTGAGCATCTGGATGTTACAGTGTGAATGAACTAAATAATTCATTATTCTTTTGGCAGTGAGCTCAACAGAATTTGCATAGAAAAAAAGAGTTGAGAACATATTAGGGTTGAACATATGCATCAGATTTTTTTATTAAAAAAATGACCCAAATACATCAGACTTTGAGGTTAAAAAAATCCAAAATTGCCATATTTTTATTATAAGTTCCAGTAGGTAGCCAAGAATATAGAAGGATGCTGTTTTAAAAAAAATTACTTTCTTATGTAATATATCGCCAAATTTGGCTAAATTTATTTCTGGATGATTGCCACTTTAGCTAGATAATAAAATCATTAAAAAAAACACTGCTCCAGGGTAGGGGACAGTACTGCATTGTCCTGGGTCCCACATTTAGGCGATGTCCCCAACCTTGGGTCCTAGGACGAGGCGGTACTGTCCCCCACCCAGGGGCCCAGTACACAGCCGTACTGTCCCCCACACAGGGGCCTAGGACAAGACGGGACTGTCCCCCACCCAGGGGCATTCCCAGCTCGCTCGCTGGACTCAAGCTTGATCGCTTGTAGCGCTCTTGCAGTGTAGCTCGAACATTCTGCTGCACGACAGTGTTGCAAGGGAAGCAAAACTATGAGACAGTCGATGCCTCATTATCATACTTTGGTGATCGTATCGACTCACAAAAATCGCTGCAACTCCGCAAAACAGAAATCAGCAGCAAAATTGTCAAGCAATTTTCCTTGTTTCCTGTTGTTGCATTCTGCAGAGAGTTTTTGCCGATCGATTTTCACAGAATCCGGTAAGAATGGGAGTCCTTGGAAGCGCCTGATCCCCCCCCCCCTCCCAATGGGATCTTCCTTCCTTGCAAATCACTGCTGCCGCAAGACGCTGGAACTCATTTTCGTGAGAGATCTGAAGAACCTAATCAATTCTTGCTTTCCCCTACCTGTCCCTAACCCTAACCCTAAGATTCTCTCGTCACATGCACCTCCTTCCTCCTAGTCCGTTTTCTTCTTCTTCTATACCCAAGACCGGTTTCTGATTACGTACTAGAGCTTTCTGACACGAGATTTCTGAAGAGACGCAGCTTGTGGGTGTCTCACTGTCGGTTACTGTGGTGAGCCGACGGTTACCATCCTCCTTCCGTTGCTCCCCAAGCGTTTCCGCACAAGATGGGCAGTGCAACCGGTTGTTGCCCTTTGGATCCCTCCATGATTTCTTCAGATTTTTCTTCCCTCGAACACTAGCTTCTGCTTCTCTATTGCCATGCAGCTGAAACTGCAGGCGGACAAGCTCAAGATGCGAAATTTTCTTCTGAACACCACAGTGAAGAATTTTTTTTCCCAGCTGGGAAGAAGCTGCAAGTTTCTTGCCTGCAGATAACAGAACCAAAGTAGCAATCCAACAGCTCGTAACCTTACCGCATTGGACTACTACTACTGTATATAACTGTCACAGTTTCAGAGAAGAAGTTAGAGGTCGGAGTGGGTACCGAATGTTGTGAGGCTCCAAAGAGACCAGGGCATTTTTGCTGTTGGATCTCATACCAGAGCTACCAGCTTGCTTTTCACTCCCTAGAACAAAAGCATTTTTTTTCTTTTCTTGTCATCATCTTCCTCTCCTTAAATTAGCTATCAAACATCTTCTTCCCTAACCCAATTGCTGTATCTTGAAACTGATCTCAACTCCAAGTCCCTCTCTGATATCTCTCAGAAAAGATTAAGAAGCTTTCAGTGGCCGTTTGGCAACTTCCACTCTTTCTGGATCTGATCTTTGAACCGAGTCTGATTCATGTAGTCAATCTGACAACCCTTGATCTTTGTCTCTCATTTCTGCAACTTTCACAACAAACCCAAGAGGTGGATGCAATCTTCTCACTGTACAATACAATCTCTCTGACCCAAAACAAGAACTTCACCACAAAAGAATTTGTAATGACAGAGTTTGATTCTGCTCACCAGTTTTCCATCTCCTTGAAGAGATCATACAATCACCTTGAAGAAGAGCCTGTAAGTGCAGTCAGTTTGATCTGCAGTGGAAAAACCTCCAGGTAGCATCAAATTGGGTGCATCCTTTCTTAATGAGGAGAAACTTGCTTGTACCTTAGTGAGTGCGTGTCCTGTTTCATCACCTCTCTGGGCGTTGTTGTTCTCTCTTTCTCTCTCTCAAATCCAAAAGCTCTGGGCTAGTGCAACCAAGCAAACTGTTGTGAAAATGGTGCTTCGAGGTCCTCGAGCAATGTCACCCATACCAGCAGTGCCTGCTGGGAAAACTCATACTGTTCCTGGTGGTGCAAGAATTGCCAAAGAGGGTCCTGTCCCTGGCTACTCAGGATTTATCCCTCAAAGCAAAAACTATGTAATTGGCCATGGATACTCTGATGCCTGCAGACGAGCTGCTGCCATCACCGATTCCCTTCGCCATGGGGCTCTCAACGAGTCCATTCATCTGGTCCACATCTCCTTTCCCTCTACCAACATTGCCAGAAAAGATAAAGAAGAGCCATATGATCTTGCAGCAGATAGCTCTTGTTGCTTGCAAAAACCATTGTTGCTTGCAAAAACCATGAATACTGTTTCAAACAGGAAGACCTGCAAGAATCCATTTGTTAAACTCCCACTTCTAAAGAGAAGCTCCATGAAATTGTGATCATTGAGATGGATTTCCAAGTTCATGAATGAACCCCTTCACAGTGAAATGTTTTTGACAAATCTGGTGGTTTCCTGTATCAACCCAGAGCACTGAAAACAAAGTGGAAGGAAGAAACTTCTGGTATTCACAACTGGGGCATCCCGGGAGAATTGACGAGCCCAGGCCAATCAAATGGCAAGCAAGCAAGAGAGAAACCCCTGCTGAGTTGAAATATTGCACTGGCAAGCTTGATATGTACAGCATCAGGTACGTCATCAGTTACAGCTGCAACCATACTCAGAAGCTCAGATCTGGGAAAAAAAAGCTTTAGAACACAAGGTTGTTGATACTTGGTAGTAGAGTAATTCAGAGATTATGATTCACAAAAAGGATTACTAGTCTTTGACAAAGCTTCAATAACAAAGCTACAATCCTTTTGGGGAGGTGGATCTATGAATGTTTTCTTACAGGCAAAGCATCGGCACAACAGACAAGTACCCAACTCCCACAGTCCGAGGGATGAGTTTAAGTGACCTTCCTTACAGGCCATGGAAATTGCACACAAGGAGAGAGTTTGAGGACTACAAGGATGATACTTTGGAAGTTATGGAAGGACGACACCACCTCAAAGGCTACACAGGCCACATCCATGCAAAACAGGTGATGGATCTGCAAAAACAAAACCTTTGAGAAAATCAAACTATTTCTTACAACCACCTACCAGAATTGATGTTTCTCATTCTTCGAAGAAGACATATATTAGGATCTAGAAAACCTGAATAACTTAAAGGAGAGGAAACAGTGAAGAAGAGATGTTACAAAAGCTTGAATTGCTCTGGTTTGTCTTGCAGCACCTGTTCTCTCAATCATACGGCAAGACAAGCCGGAGGTTGAACCCGCTCCCAGCTGATCCATACACTTCTGCATCCTACATTGATTATGCAGAGAACCGGCCTCTTCTTATCAATGAGTTTGAGCTCAAGCATCCGATGAATTACCATCACTTGCAGTTGCTGAAGACTGGAGAGGGTAACCTAGGACCTCTTCCTGATGGAATCTAAAGTCCCCTCAAACCACATGACACAACAAAACAGCTGCAAAATGGCAGCCACAACTGCAATCTTGTGTCTCATAAGTTTAAGCAACTTGAAAATGAGAGCTGGAAAATGATGACCAAGCTAGCTCTGTGTAGATCAATACAGGGCTCTATCTGTTGAAATACTGAGATCTCTATCCTCCTGTACCATGGCCTGGTTCCTGTCTTTTGGAAAGAAAATATGTGTAACATTCTCTTGATACCTGCACTGCAGCCATGAACACATTGCCACAACACTTGATTTCTATATGCTTGGGTGCTCATGATCAGCAATTCCCACAATCTGCATCTCATGGCAGAAATAACGTGCCAATTTTCCACCATAGTTGAATTCTAGAACTTGCAGCAAGATGCAGATGTGCTGGTAATTCAGTCTATAGGGACAAATTATCAACAGCAGACTCTAGTAATAGAATTGCAATAAAACACCACAGAAGTCAAGAAGTAAGCTAGCTATGGCAGTTCAAGCAGATGAATAATAATAGCATTCCTGTGCTATTCACACATCAAAGAAAGTATCCCATCATGTGGCAGCCCATACACTCACCATTAACATAATAAATCTGCCATGTGAGTATTGCATAATGCACAGTTGACTGGTTACATGTATCATCACTATACCTGCTTTAAAGTATAAGGAAGAACATAGAGCGACAAAAACTCTCTAAATCTCAAAGTTCACAGCTAGTATAATTAAACATAGAACCTTAATGAAAGCTTGTGAGCTCTCCAACATCTGGGAAATAGGAAATTGAATCCTACTCTAGAGAGAGTGATCCACTTTCCAGCTGCAAGCAGTTAGTAAACTGCCCCAATGATCCCAAAGTTGATCAGCTGGGTTTTCATTAAAGTCCACCCAAAGAATTACATCGTTTTCTTTCCAAAGTCTTGAGTTGCAAGTTGCAATTTCACATCACTTCCAAAGTGACTTGGTTAAACTAATCAGCAGCATACTGCACAAACAGGGCAGAGTGAATAGAGTAAGAAGAGCACAAGAACTCGAAATCACCGAAAAAGAAGTGTCTCCCAACAGACTCAGGACTGGAATGACATCATCCACTGCTCCACTTTTATTATTCATCCAGAGTTCAAAGGTATAAATGCTTGACTGGCGATTGCACAGACCAGGGAAGACTGGTAGCCTTGCTCACAGACTTGCTGGAGAAGTCCTGAGAGAATACTGCATCATCTTTGGCCAATGTCCATCCACCTATTAATACTAAAAGTTAAACTCACTGTTTCCATAACAGTATACAATTAGAGCCTCCGACTGTCAGGGCAGTTGTGGCCACCCTTGGTGAATGTACTAACAGAACTTCCAACCTGCTGCACTGGTCGATCCCTTTTCTCAGGTGCCAGGTGCCAGGAGTTTCGAAGCCGTGTAGAAAGACTCAAATCTTTCATGTTCTAAGCTGTAAACCTTGCCAATATTACTTCCTCTTTGCAGCTTGAAGATATCCCACTACACTCAAGCCAAATGAGTGCATCTCACAAAGGAACTGCCACCTTCAGGAATGATCTTGTGAGCAGCACCAAACATACCCACAAATCAGGTTAAATGTATGCTTCCTCAGGCTTCTCAACCTCCAGGATAAGAGACCAATCCTTATTCATCAGTGCAAGCCATGCTTTTCTGATCATGCCCCTTCTCGTGAAATCCCCTCAGATGCCACCCATGAAGTCGAGTGAAAACTGAGAAACGTATACCGTCTACTGCTGTCTGCTGTCCTCATCCTCTACCAAAAGAATTTTGCATGCCTCATAACACATAAAGGAGATCCCAGCTGCTGGTATCAATTTGAGGCAACTTGCTCCAAGGCCCCGATAGAGGCCCTCAGGACCCTGTTGCTCCAATATGCTAGACAATGCATGAAACATGTTATTGTATACCTGCCGTCCACTAAGTGCACCCACCTGCAACCAATGCAAGAAGAGTGTGTGTTAGTAGAATCTGAGATGTTGTTAATCCATCTTCTCAATTAAGTAGATTCAAGTCAGTGCCTTTCCTTATTCCTTTTAGAAAGGCAGAAGTAAGGTGCCTGAATAAATGAAAAGCTACAGGAGAACTGCATCAACAATAAGAGGGTTTCCCTTCTCCACAATGCTCAGGAAGAACATGTGGATGCAGGCTTTATGACTTGCTCCCAAAAGCCTTGTGAATCCTCATTGACAAAGCTAATCAGATCACCAATAAATCAACCAAAAAACCAGATCACCCAGAGGCACCCCTTCCCTTCCAGAAGAGACAAATAGATATTATAATAAGAGTACTACACTACCTGCATCTGCTTGCGAGCAACTTCCAATGGGAATGTTGCAGTGCTTGATATTGCACCAGCTGCTGACCCCATGAGAAGAGTCTCAAGGTTCCCAATTTTCTCTTGTTTTGTTAGCTTCCTGTACGTCTTCCTCAATGTATCGTATGCAAAGTAATTAATTGCTGCGTAGGGCACCACACCAATCAAGCTGGGAGAAAGGCCTCTATAAAGCTCCCGAGGACCTTCTTCCTTGCAAATCTTTATGAATGCATGGAGCAGATTATCATAAACACCTCGCTGGAAAGAAACAAAAGGCAGTATCCAAGCATTAGGTCAAACTTGCGCCACTTATGGATGGAAGAGAAATGTGCAAAACCCAGACATCTGAGGGCACAGAACCAATTGAAACACAACTCAAATAGCCCACCCTGATTCTGGATGAATCTTACCTGGATGGTTAGCCGTGTCTTCAAGAGCTCAAGAGGGTATGTGCACAATGTAGAGCAAACACCAGCAGTTGCCCCTGCCACTGTGGATGCTGGGATAATAAGATGTGAAGGTTCCCCTGGTTTTGGTGCCAACAAAGTCTTCACTGTATCATATGCAAAAAGCTGGACACCAAAAGGCAAGCCAGCAACGACAACCTCCCATAAGAATTTGCACCAACATAGGAACCCAAACAAAACCTGCATCTTGGAGAAAGTGGGAACACCATGTGAAAAAAATTGCAGCTTACCTCAATTGCTTTACTAGGAGCGACTCGAATTACATTGACACCATTGCCTCGGAAGAGACCCTGCCATCCCTCTGTTTTCATGACATTATCGAAAACCCCCACCACTGAATGGTGCCCATTCCCTACCATGAGATGAGTACGGATGGTCTCCAGCGGTGCAACTGCTGTCCTTGATACAGCACCTGCAACGGCACCACTGAACAGCCTTCGCAGAGATGCATTTGCAATCTTCAGCTTGAAACCCTTGATATGTAGCTTCTGCAGAAATTGGCGGGGAATCTCCACCACCTTGAACATATCCTCCTTGCCATTGTCTTCTGTTGCAAGGCCAAGACCTTCCCTGCAAGAAAGAAGAAAAACAACAAAAGCCTTAATCTCCCTCTTCATCTTTGTTACATTCCGCTTCCTCTTTCTCATTCTTTCATCTTGCTGTTCTCCTCCTCCTGCTCTCAAGTGGGAAGGGAAACTGACCTGACTTCATCTTCAGAGGGTATCAGAGCCCTCAAGGAAAAGAAGTGCGGCTCGTCGTCGCCGCCAAGAAGAGAATCAGCGGCATGACGTTGCACCAGGTTGCTGCTGTTGCGGGCTGTGGCTGTTGAGACGAAAGCCGGCAAAGTGGACACTCGCTCCGTTACCAACTTATGTCTGGGAACTGCTCTCTGCCGCTGCGGCCCTGCCGTCGCTGCCCTTGCTGCTGCCAGCGTCTCGGTGCCTCCAGCTCCGGCCATCCACTTGCTCCGCTCCTCCGCCTCTTCTCCTCCTATTCTTTCCTCTGTGTGTCTCTGTGTCCGTCTTTGACTTCTCCTTCTCTTCCTTCTTTCTTTCTCCTTTCCGTCGTCCTCTTCTCGTTCTTCAAGATTTATTGTGCTTGTTCCAGTCCAATCCAGACTCCCCGGAGTGCCTAACCCTAGATTAAAACATTCTGCAAATCTCCAAATAATCCAGCGCTACAACGGAGAATCACGAGATTCACGAGACGCCTGAACAGGAAGCACAAGCACACGGTACTCACAAATCCTGATCTGCTCCTCGTTTCCCCTCAGGTCTCAAAAGGATTAGACTCCACCGCTTGCAGACTACAAGAACTACTACAAACCACCACCGCCATTTCTGCAAAGTATCGGCACCGCCATGAGGAACAGGAAGCTGAAAGCACCGCCACAAAAACAAAAGAAGGAAAAGAAAGCTCCAAAGAGAGACCAAGACAACAGCAAAAAAAGAGCAAAACACACACAGGCAGGAACAGCACTTGCACACAGAGAACAAGACGGTGCACTCTTGGGATAAACAGTGGAAAAGCAAGCAGAAGATGAGCAATTCTTCACCAAATCGTTTGAGGGAAAAAAAATGTAGAGAAAGGAATCGGAAAACTAAAGCTTCTTCTGATCAAAGAGCTGAAAAATCCGCCGAAATCCGAACAACCAGCGAAGATGTGAGCCCGCGAAGCTCTCGCTTCCTTGCTCCTCCTCTCTACCCACGAAGAACGAAGAGAGCCGCGCAAGGGGAGGGGTTGGCTCTGACCCCAATCCAAGTTCCACCGTCCTGAATGTGAAACGTGCTTTTCTTGGTCCGGTTTTCCGGTGTGTGAATCAAAGGTTTTCCTGTCCGCTTATCTAGTGGCTTATCTATTTGCGCGTACTTATCAGCTTTATAAATTCTGTTGCCAGAATGTTTTTCTTTTTTTCAAAATTAAAAAAAAACTCGGAAAATTAGTTAGCAGCTAGACAGACTCTGAATCTTTCTGATGCCATAATTTTGATTTGATTTGCTTTCATATATTGCCAAAAAAACTAAATTTGCAGCTGGAGAAGTTAACAACAGTGATATTAATTTTTATTTTTTTTCTCAATTTTCTGATCTGCATTATTGGCTAGCATCCTACGACGGATTTAGCATTAAATGGCGACAGGTTTTGAGAACCAGTCTAATTTTTTTTTAAAAAGATTAAAAAGTGCCCCCAACCTAAAATCAGAGTCCAAATGTGGCGATTTGTTTTTCCAAAAAGTTGGCGATTTTTTCAAGAAAAAAAGAGAATTTTGCAAAACAATATTCCATTTAAATTTTTTTAATTTAATTATAATTTTATATATATATATATATATATATATATATATATATGTTAATTGTGTTGAATAAAAAAAATAAAATTTCACAGAGCCCAGTTTTAGTTTTTATTGTGGGAAATTAATTATGTTACATATGCCCATTGCCTGTTGTTTAGGTGGCTATGGTTTTCATTTTCTAAAATCTTTCAGAGGAATTTAAGTGGATACATAGGTGATAAGCTTTTGGGTTCATGGAAAATTATAAGCCATAACTGAATTGCATTTTTAATGAGTATTTTAGATTTTACAAATTAAAAAAATTTTAACTAAAAAACGTAAATGTTAATTTTGCCAAATTGTTTTTTTAGGTCTAACTTATATTGCCTCCTCCTTTTGGCAAATTGTTGACCACCCGTAGCTAGGCTAGATGCAATGTTTTGTGTGCCCAATCTTTCCCGAAGACTTGGACCTAGGGGACTAAGTTACGGGTTACCCACAATCAATGACTCATATAGTGGGACTATTATAGTATGGTAGTAAAGTTAGCATTTAACTTGGAGAAATAATGTAACATTTGGCATGGCCTAAATTCTAATGGCAAATTGAGTCCAAAACCACTTGCAAAATGGGCAATGAGGCCCCCATGTTTGGATTATTATTGGCTTAATACTCTCAACTTTCAACCCACTTTGTAGCACAATTTATTGGTGACCATAAAAAAATATATTAATTGTATATTTCATTGCAACCGAGGGGAGTTTTTTTTCAATTGTGTTGACATAAAGAGTTTAGCAACTTTTCCAAAAATTAATTAAATTAGTGAAACTTACACTAGAAAAACATAATTGTCCAAAATTTTTGGTCCAAAAAAGAAAAAAAATTCTAAAAAGAATAATCACTGATCGCTACTCTTTGACACCAATAAACATATTTTATTTTGAATTGGTTGAATTTTTTTTGTAGTTTATCACCGGATTCCATATTATGATTCTAAGGTACCCCACCTCAAAGATGAAAAGCCCCCCCCCCCCTTCTGGTTGAGGTCCGTCAAGCAACACTTCTTACTGGGTGTAAAGTGTAGACCGCACATTTCAAAAGAGATCCAAAGATTTTTCAAGTGCACCAATGGGGCCAATGAAAAGGTTTGGGTTTTTAGAATAGAATAGGTATCGTTCCAGAAACCCTCCTTGCCTGAACAGAGTTTCGTGAAGTCGAATGTGGAGATAAGATACTTGAAGTTGTAAGATTGTAAATAAAAGTGCAGATTCCGCAACGAATTTCACGTTATAATTTATTATTGTTTTGCTAAATGAATCATTTTTGTCAACAAAAAGTTTTGTTGCTTCAAATCCTATTGGTCGGATGAACATCGGAAATACTAGAGAGAGGCTCCCTTGGTGATGGATTCTGCCAGGCTTGTGGCCACCGCACTCACCCCACCAATTCCAGCACGCAATTGGTCATTAGGCAAGCCCAGCAGGGGAGCCTGGTGGTTGCAAGCTGGCAGAATCAGCCACCAAGGGCTCGTTCCCTAGGGCAAATAGCAGGGGGAATATGTTACAAGTCAGGGGAACTCCCCCCAAATGGGAGGCTTCCTTTACGACTGGTTCATTAAGGGTGAAAGGCCACTTGTTGGGTTGGGTTTTTCCGACCATCTAAAGGGATTGTCTGTTAAAAGACGGTTGATTAAACGAACACACGGTTTCTTATTCGACTTTGTGTGAAAGGAGGTGTTGGACATGGTTTTGTAAACAAATAGGACTTTTTCCAACTTTTGGCTTTTTCCTCCTTCCACACCCTTTTCCTTCTCTTAAATTTTTTTTGGAAAAGGGGCGTGGGAAGAGGAGGAACTGTAGGTAGCATTTTTTTGACGATTTTTTGGGGAGAGGAGGAACTGTAGGTAGCATTTTTTTGACCATTTTTTTGACCAAATTACGGCGGTCCTGCAAAAGATGTATCTAAGCTGTCAACTGTGCCTGACATGACTTTAGGACTCTCTTACAACTTTAGGACTCCCTTACAGATGGAAGTCCTTGGCTATTGGTTGGACATTGAGTGGTTTGAAAATTTGACCAATCTTCTTGTCAATTGTTTCTTCCTTTTGCCGATTATCATATAGTTGTATATCCCCCTGTTTTGTGCATAACAATTGACAATTTGGAGTGGAGTGCAAGATCCCTCAGAGTGCTTGGTTGAATTGTAACTTGTAAGTGGTAGAATATCGGTATAAATGTTGGTTTGATATCCTTGGAAGAACTGAAAAAAGGGTAAAGTGAACAAAAGATGAGCATTAGAGTTATCCGTAAAGTAACCCAGTCTTCACCCTGTGTTTGGGCCGCCTGTCTTCATCCCCTATCCCCTCTTTCACTGGTATCCACAAGGTAAAGACATTTTAATAAATCTCAGTATGAAATGTTACAACTCAGCATTTAATGCACGAGGTTCGAGACTAATTATATTAGTTGTACAGTTAGGAGCAGTGAAAATATATGTAGCAGCAGTGGAGGGGCCCAGGAAAAAGGAAAGACAGGATGAAACTCAGTTTACCCCCCCCCCAAAATTGATGGTTTTCTCAGTTCCACCCCCTTGAATGCTAATGTACTTTTTTCGGGGTTTTTTTGAATCTCACCCTGTGCATGACCAAACTCAGGGTTCTGGTGCTGTGTTTTTTCTTACTTTACGGATAACTCTATTTGCTGAAAACAGTTTTTTAGTATTACAAAAAGTAAAATAAAATTCTCAACTCTATCATGCTAAACAAATACCACCCATTGAATAAGTACCCAAGCTCTTAAAAAGGGGTACCATTGTGGTATTGTACCACAGCATGCTTCACACTACTTATTTTATTTTGAAAAAGTTAAAATTTTCCCAAAAGAAATTTTCCAAAGAAAAAAAATTGTGGAGGAAAATAGAGAATATTTTAAAATTACTTGAAATAGTTTATTTTTCGAAATGGAATATTTAAAATGAAATAATCGTTCATCAGTGAAATGTAGAACTTGGGTGTTAGCCTAGGTCAAAAAGGGTGACCACCAATCCTAGGGATAAAATTTTCATGCAGCCAATAAGATGGTTCAAACATGCACCCATGTGGGAAAGGGCAGGTGTTGTGGGGTTTGATTTTTTCAAATTTTGATGTTCCCATAGGTTCCCAATGATGTTCCCAACAGTTCCCCAAGTTCCCAACAATGTTTCTTTAGGACTTTAAAAAGGTAGCACAAGTGACAATCATCAAATAGGAAGATGTAAAAAAATGGTGATCATCCCTAGGAAGATTTAGTCAAATCTGATTATAAACCTACAAATCATTCAACCTGCTATATTTATGGCTTCAAACTCAAAGCCAAATATAGAGATCTGGCAATTTTAATCCTTTTTTTCTCACTTCTGTTGATTGAATCCTCCAAAATCACTTCATTCTAGAATTTTTAATTTTTGATTCTGCTTTTTGGCAAAGTTTAGCCAGTAAAAGAAAGCCTGATTCTCAATCTGTTTCACAATATATTCCCAATAGCATCACACTTTATCCCATATTTTGCACCCAAAAGTTGGAACTTTCATAACTTGTAAAGGTGAGCCAAAGGGAAGCACCTCTACACTTCAATTTTGGGGCGGAGCACACAATGCTTCCAAAAAAAAAAACAATTTCCCATGGGCCATTCAAAGTGGGTCCTTGCAACAACCCCAAAAATGAAAAATCAGTTTTCTTTCAAATCTGGTTCTTACTAGTTAACTGAGATCATCAGTTAACTGCCCATTATCCACCGGTTAATTGATGGTTCTGGTTCCACAAATAGACAGGGCCAGGGTAAACCAGCACCCACATTGGTACCTTGACCTTTTCCATCGAGGCCTCTTAGTGACCGTATTAAACCCAAAAAATGTTAGATTTGAACTCATACCCTGATTTAGTCTAAGCATGTGATATTTGTAATATTTAGAAATAATTTAAATAAAATTTGAGATTTTTATGACTGTACCAACAAGAGATGTTTTTTGGTGGAAAATTTTGGTAATGTGCCTGACAAAAAAAATTCTGAAAATCTTGGTAATTTTCGTTTTTTAAGTGTAAATTTGAGAAAATTTGCTTGTAATTTTTTTTAGTCTCAAAACTTTTGAAACCACAAAATTGGGGGAAAAAAAAAAAAAAAACCCTGTTACAAACATGGGTGTTGATTCACTGGACCACAAATACATTTTAAAAACAAGTTTGTTTCACACTTTGGCCTTGCCATTTACATTAAAAAGTATCTTAAGGCAAAAGAAGAATTATGAAAATTCAAATATTTCACCATGCAAAAATATAATCTTCAAAAAAATCCTCTAAAGAATCCAAAATCCTTCAAGGTATCATAACACTCTATAACTAATCTCAAGTTTCAACACAAGCCAAAATATCATCTTTCAAAAATCCTCATATAGAAATAGACCTACTACCTAGGGGGCCAAGATCTCTTAAGCTACTGTACTCTATAATGAATCTGAACACAATATTCTTGCCTAACGAAGGCAAGGCCAAAAATAAATTCGAGTATCTACACTGAAAGCGATTCGATTCTTACTAACTAGAACTATTAGTTTTTACTCACCAAAGTGAGTACCCACCCACACACACACACACACACACACACACAAAAGGGATTGTTAAATACACTTGGATGAGGGCCATCAAACCCAATGTTCTTCCCTTAAAAGTGACTCGAAAATCGAACATGGGTGAAGACATGCACAACATGTGTCACATTCGGAGAGAGACCATGATCAAATGTGGCAGCCCGGGGCTCTTTTCTTTTCTTGTGTGTTGGTCTCTTATTAGTGAGGGAAAAAGAATAGCAACTTTAAAGGTCTCATTTATGAGGGTGAGAGCCAAGTTTTCACAAGCATCTTTTCTCAACCACAAGTTTTGTAGTACAAATGGTTTTTTCAAAAAGCTTTGTACTATATCTTCACATCTTCCCTATCCCTAATGAAAATGTGGGGGCGGGGAAAAAATCAATTATTTTCATATACCTATTGATAAAATAATATTTTAAAGAGAAAATTACTTTATTTTCACCTAGAAATCATAGGTGAAGATCTAAGATACCTTGCTTTTCTTTGTACTTCTTTGGGATGGAATTCCAAGAACTTCCAAAGGATTGAATGAGAAGTTTGTGTCTTACCTTAATATTGGGGGAAGCAAGAATGGGTGGGGGGGGGGCCATCAATGTGCCTCTACAATTTTGAATGAGAGTCTAATGGGTGACATTTCAATATTGGGCCGTGCATTTAATAAAATTAAATCAATCAACAAGGAGATAAGTAATATAAGAGGAAAGGGATGAGGAAAGTGGATCACCCCCACCTAGAGGATCTTAAACATAGTTTATTGATTAATCAAGAGGTGGATCACCGCCACATCCGGTAGGTTTAAAACACTTAAAATTGTTAGATTCACCCCTAAATGACGTCAAGGCGGACCAACTTGGTCCACTTTTCAGTGTATTTTTTCTTTCTCTGAGGTTTACGGGGTAAGCATAATGAATAAATTAGATTTCAATTTTTCCTACACTCACTTTTTTTTTAAAAATCCTAAAACTCAACCAAAGTTGAAATTGATTTTCAAATTAAAAAAAACTTAAGTTACGAATTTGTGACAATATATGCTCAATGGAATTGTCAAAAAGTTCATCTATGAATCGTGGGTGTGATGCTTCAAATCCTCAAAATAAGATTTTTAATATGGTCAAACAAGATCCTAATATTTTCAAAAGGGGACTTTTGATAGAGGTCCAACAAAAGTCCTTGTGTCTTGACCTCATGTGCTCGAATTTGAAGTCATATAATTCTTATACAAGTTGAATTTGAAAATCATTAGTGAAGGGAAAAGAATAGCAACTTTAAAAGTCTGACTATTTCTAAGTACAACATATCAAGGCATCTTAATTGTTAAATCACAACCTAAAGCACCCTAAACAAATGGATTGCAATCTTAAATCACAACCTTAAATCACATTGTGTCATTTAAAAAATAATCTTGACTAATAGCTAATGCAATCACACACTTTTAAACAAATTGAACATTTATAAAGGTCCATAGTGAGGCTTAGTTTAGGGTCCTTTCATAGTGTTAAGTGCTTGTACCTTACTCCATGCCAAAATTATCATAAATTTTTTTTCTTCTTCTTGGGCACTCATTGCATGCCTCATTATCTAGCATCTTTTGTGGTTAGGAATACCAAAATTCCACTGAAGCAGGAATTGGTTTATATGGGGGTGGGTTTGCAAAAAAATTAGTATGTTGCTTTTACACACCTATTCTAGTTGTATGGTCATCCTTGGGACAATTTTAAAGATAACTCATAATTATTTCATCATTTCTCAATTTACTATCTTTTATTTTAATAACTATTTTAGTCTTTTCCCTTACCCACTGGTAGGAATATAAAAAAAAGTGTTATTTCATTTTCAAACTTAACTATTTCATTTTTTTACTAACAACTATCTCACTTTTTTTTGTTAATAATTATTCCACTTTTTTACCTTACCCACCATGAATATAATATTTAATAATATTTAAATTAAATTCAAAATTGATATAAATAGTAACAAGATATTGAAAACCAAATGGGAACATGACATAAAAAAAGTTTGAACATCATTGGTAGTGTGCAACAACATGGAGCCCAAGTTAATTTATAGTCTTTAATAAGATTCATGTATGCACATGTGCTCCAAACTTGAAAGTTTGATGTGCATATCAAAAAAAATTAAGGCCACATATTTTGGAGAAGAATGCTAAAATTGATTCTCACACAACATTTGTGTGCTTAAACATATCTATTGCATGGAAATCTTCAGTCCCAAATGCAAAATCCATTTCATAGTTTGGTGAGACTATCACATTACCTTCATTAACCCATAACACATGGTTTGACCAAACAAATAAAAACTTGAATGCATAGGAGGAAAAAGGATCTCTCACAACATCTAAATTTGAAGATTTTGTCAATGGACCTTCAAAAGGTTGCTTGGTGCATAACTTTAGGTTGTATCTCCCACTTGATTCCAAGTCTAAATGTAAAATTGTATGTTGTTGCAAGTTAAAATTCAAAAGTTGCTTGGGATATAAGGAAAAGGGATGGCTATTCTTGGTCCTTGGGAGTTGGGACATCTTGCATATATTTCATTGTTCTTTGTTTTAGAATCTCCAATGTTTTTAAAACAAATACCAATCCCACATGACAAGGGATGGCACATTGGGAAATACGGCACACATTCTCATTCGTTGGATCCAAGATATCCCTTACAAATGACAGTTAAGATTCACCTATTTGACACCTAACCTTTATTGCTCAAGCTTGAATCACCTTTGGAGATTCACATTTTGTAGGTTCAAGCACCATATAATGTTGTGATATAAACTACCAAGACTTGACCTGTGGATGCACCAGCTCCAACAAAGTGTGAGTGATACCAAATCTGTTTGTTATTTTAATTTGGCTATAAGCAACATATGAAAGCTAAATCAAAGAAAAATCCTTCATATTGTTGGCTACCAATTGGAACTTAATGTAGACTTTGACAGCTTCTTTAAAAAATTTACCGTTTTCAAAATTTGGCATTCAAAAACACCAAAAATTGCATATTTGAAAATCACCAATTAGTGAAATTTTGCCCAAAAGGAAAAAGAGTAATGCCCAAGCAAATGGTGTAATTGATAATCACATGCCACGGCGCTATATCTTGTCAATTCAGTACTCCCATTTACAAGTGTATGCATCCCAAAGGAAGAATTTTCTATATTGTAAAGAACTTGTCAGATTCTTTTGGTGTGATTGTAAGGCATGTTACCTAGTGTATTTTTTCTCTGCTGTTTGGTGGGTGTTTTGAATAATGTATTCTTGGTAAAGTCCACAACATGAGACCATATACTAAAAGTTGATTGATTTTGAAAGGTGAAAAACTATTCAAAAACCTAGAATTGAAAAATGATGCAAAAGTTTTGTGAATATTTCAAAACCTATACCTAACCAATGATGCAACATTTGATATGCCACTCAACCAACACGAGCATCAATCAACCACTTACTTTGATTGGCTAGGTATGCCTTTGTTTAAGATCTAATATTCTTTAATTAATATATTATTTTGGTTCAGAATTTTTTACAGATTTGGTGGCACAACTAATGTTTTTGAACCATGAACCTATTTCATTTTGTGGCCACAAATCACCCATTCAAAATGATGCATCATGGTTCATACATAATGAGATTGTTGCATTTCCATTCATATGCAATGACAATGTTTTTGGATAAGAAGAAAACTTTACACAAAGATGAAATAATTTCAGACAAGGCATGCCTTTGGCCTTCAAGTTGTCCCCCCAATAGCAATGCATCATCCCCACCATGAGCAAAATCTATGACACCTTTGGGAAAGGGGTGGGAAATAAAGTTATCACAACAATATCAAAGCAAATTGCATCCATTATGATCAACAAGAGGCATTGGGTGGTTGAGAAATTCACTCAACAAATTAGATGTACAAAAGTTGTAACAAATAGTGCAAACCCATGTAAGATAGATGGGTATATAGGATCATTAACATTATTTTTGCCCATGGATGTTAATCCAGGCAAATTTTGCTCTCCAATTTGCCCTTTGACTCTTTTTTTTCACCTTGGCCCCATGTTACATATGTTTTGGGCATGTTAGGGGTGCTAGGGGGATATGTAACCTGTTACCTGACATGTTACGAGATCATTGGTACATGCTATTTGGCATGTTTCGTGCCCCTTGGTACTCACCAAATGGGTGGTTATGAGTGCAAAATATGACAAGGTGAAAAATTTGAGGTAAAATGCAGTGTTCTTTTTCTTTGTGAAAATTTGTCAAAAAGCAACACAGTTTTCTGAAAAAACTGAATATTTTGTCACCATTTCCCCTTTTTTCTGAAGAAAATTGGACTAAAAATGACGACATTCGGTGTCGCTACATTTATGCCTAATGTCTACAGTTTTAAGAGTTCCTTCAAACATGTGGCCAGTTAAATTGAAATTTGCCTAGGGATGCTCACCTGCCTAGTGAGCAAAGGAAAAGAAACAGTGGCAAAGGGCACACTAGGTGAAAAAAATTGCAGCAGAACTCGTGTACTGATTGCATTAAACTATGGGTAAATGTAATGGTAGAGATGTAGGATGCACGAATATGCAAACGCACAAAACAACAACTCCAATGCCACAGCCTATAAGAGAGTTTACAAAGCTGGGAATACATGCATATACTTATTGTCGGTATGGCATGGTATGTGCATACAACGACAAAATAAGAACCTATTTAGAATCCATTTCAGTTATTGTCTTTGCTCCCGTTTGTTACATAGTGGGTGAATTCCAAGTGATTGGATCTTGTTTCCCATAACTATATGCATGGAAATAGAGTCTACTGTTATATGGTTTCCTTTTTTTTTGGGCCTAATGTACAGGTTGCATAGTTAGAGCATTGCATCTTTGTTGAACAAAATGGGGACGGTGGCGGTCATCATAGCAGCTGTAAAGCTGTGTCTTTTGCTTTTGATCTTGAGCCTTCTGAAGAGAGTTCCTTGACTTCCTCAGATAGCCCCTTTGCAGACATCCAAAGCCCAAAATTTGAGACCCAAGATTTAATGCGGGAAGCAACTTGTTGGCCAGCCAGTCACGTGTACGACTGTTGTGATATTTTTTTGAGTATCACTCTCACTTGTGGCCTACCCAAGTGTTCACCCAGCACTCACCAAAAAAGAAAAGAAGCAAAAAAAGTTGAATCTCTTGTGGTCATTAAATAAAGTGCACAAAACAATCTTCACACAATTCTGCCATGTGGCCAAAAGTCTTTTGGGTCATCTCTCTTGATGAGCAACTCTTATGTTTGGTTGCTTACAGAATCCTCATCCAAAACATTGATCCAAAGAAATGCTTGCGAATTGGCATCGGCACACCTTACCTGACAAGGCAATGTCAGATCTCTCAGCTCTTGGCAATTTGGACTTGTGATTGTAATCAACCCACCTTCACTTGTGGGTGAAGAATTAATAACTTTGAGTGGATGGGGAAATTGGAAAACATCTTGTGTGAAGATAGTTTTTGCGTGAATCAATGGAGAAGATGACATTATTTCTGTGTGTCTGTCGTCAGTGTTATTTTTTTCTGGCGAAATTTCACAAAATATTTGACCTTAAAAATATAAAGGTAGCCTATATTCTGTTTCTTGGAAGATATATTCTAATTTTGTGAGATTTTTTTTTTTTGGATGGGAATTTTTATTACATTTCAACACACTTTTTAGTTGTGGGGCAGTTTTTCACTGGTTTGCTAAAAGTAAAGCACTCGCACTTTGTTTTCCTTTGTAAACCCACCAGACGCAAATTTCTCTTTGTTATGTGGGAGACCTTACCAGATGCAATTACCCATCCATCCCAAGGGGCAGGGCGGTTTCACCTAAGGTTCCACTGAGGGGATGCGTTTTGGTGAGTGAGATCCTTCTGACTGAATTGACAGGGTCAGATTAGGTTGAAATCTCTATTAGGCTTTCATGAGGGGGACGCTTCCTCCCCTGGGAATTACAAGGCCCTTGATCTACACCTCAGGCTTAGCACTCTTCTTCAGTTACATGCCCTTGTAATTCCCCAGGGAGGATGCCTTCCCCTATACATAAAGTGCTGGCAAAAACTTCTAAGTGTAAATGGAGGGCTCCTTATGTAGTAGAATTTCACCTCAGCAAAAGCCAGGGCATTTTGAAAAGCAAAATGCAATTTTTTTCCCCATGATGCCCAATGGGTATCCCCTTCATTTCCTGAGAATTAAAAGTAATAATATGGTGGTACTTTGTGTGTAGGGTAACGCTCTCAAAGTAGGGTTTTCCTCAGCTTTACCTTCAGTGGCGGCCACTTATTTTGGGAGTGCCACCCTCCTCATGCATTACCTCACACATAAAGCAGTGGCAGATATATTCTTAGTGTATTTGCAGGGCACCTCCTTAGAAGAAAATTTTGAAAGGTGAGAAATTTTGGAAAACAAATTGCATGTCAATGCCTGCTCCTCCCATTGGTAGGCACTAGAGTTTTCCTTAAAGTCATCCTGTCTTCACCCTGTCTTTGGGCCTCTTTTCACCACCTATCCACTCTTCGAGTGATGCCCGCAAACTAAGGAAGTTTTATTAAATCTGGGTATGAAATGCACAAGGTTCCAGGTGATTATATTAGTTGTACATGTAGGAGCAGTGAAAATATATGTAGCAGCCATGGAGGCGCTCAGGAAAAAGCAAAGACAAGGATCAAAACAGGATGAAACTCACTTTGGCACAAAAAGTGGTGCATTTCTGAGTTTGAACTTTGACACCCCCCACCCCCCCCCGCCTTGAAGGCTAATGTACTTTTTTGCAGGTTTTTTTTTAATCTCACCTGGTTTTGGACCAAACTTAGGGTTCTAGTGCCGTGTTTTCCTGACTTTATGGAAAACTCTAATTAGTTTTCCAAAATACCTGCTCCTCCCATGGGCAGGCATTTCGTCCCCCCCCCCCATACCTGATGGGTGTCATAGGAGAAAAATGAACAAAAACACATCTGCTTATGTTTTACATGGTGCAACACCCTCCGAGTGGGTGCATTTAGATAGCAAGTGGCACCGACCATATTGAAAAAAAGTTGTGACAAAGCTGTGGAAATATAAGATGGAGTGGAGTCCAAAGTTAAAGTTATTGTATGGACCTACCTAGTACATAAGCTATGAAATCTGCTTGAAAAAAATTTCTTGAGTAGGTAGTTTGTAAACAGAATGTTCTTCTTGGGCATCAAAACTTGACACTTCAAGTGAATATAGTTTACTTATTAAGACCAAACTCAAAGTATCACAATGGACATCGAATAATAACTTCAGTGCCATTGCACAATGAACTAGAAGCAGTTTCTTATCTCCTAAAAAATTTGACAATTTTTTTCCAGGGAAATTGTTGCAAATTATTCTTTTCAATTTTTGAGGTCAAAATTTTACAAAAACTTCACCACCAAATTTTTAAAAAATTAAAACTTGATTAATTTTCAAAGACAAAAATCACTCCAAATTCAATAATTTTTGCTACATTTGTCTGAAAATTGTCAAACAACAAGTGTGCAGATCACCTCATTGAGGCCTTTGGGCTGCTGCCAAAAGCAAAGCAAGGGGCCACATGGTCTGGGAGGGTTATGGCATGGTCAGCTCAGATCCAAACAAACAAACAAACAATCACCTATCTTAATACATAGATGTGTTTTCAAGAGCATGGCTGACACTTGGGACAAAATGCTCTACCAGATGCACAAATTGCAATCGTGGCCTGTCAGACTGCCATGGTTCTGGAATATGTGAAATGTGGGCAAAGGCACAAGGGATCAGGATTGATTCAACAAATGCAAATGGGAAGGAATGTGCCAAATCCTATCTTCATTTTTGTGGAGTTTTTGAATGCTATGTGCCAGTGTCGCAGCACTTGATGAGGGCAGACTTGCTCATGAACAGATCTTGCACTGTGGTTTGTGAGTCTAACATCTTTGTGTGTAACAGCCTCATTGACATGAATGCCAAATATGAGAGAGCATGAAGGAGGTTTGGATTCGAGTGCTTGACAAGGTGCCCAAGACTTTGCTGTCTTTTAGATGTCCATGATTTTGTGATATTTGAAATGTGAGGAAAGGCAGAACGCACTCAAACTACTTAAAACAAAATGCAATTTGAAGAGATGATGTCACACCACATCACTTTTGCGGGGTTCCCAAGGGCATGTGCCTATGTAGTTGCATTTCAAGAGGGAAGATGGCATGTTCATGAGCAAGATCATACAAAGTGGTTGCAAGTCTCATGACTTTGTCAAAAAGGTGCAGAGATAGCTATTGCACCTTTTGTTTTTCCTTCATCATCAGCTTGCAACCAGGCCAGCTGGCCTTGTTCACAAAGGCTCACACTCCTTTCAGTACTAACTCTGCAACAATGAAGCCCTATGGGGTGGTGCATGGTTGAGCTTCCTGGCTGCAGTGGCCATCTGCAGGGAGCAGAGGATTATCAACATGATCTCGTGTGATCCCACTGTTTCTGTGGGCACAGTCTTGCTTCATGCTTACAGGATTCATCGTGACATCAAGTTGGCAGTACACATTGTAAAATCAGTTTTGATATGAAACATGTATGCTGCTGCTGGTGAAGTGGGATCTCCCTGCCAGAATTCACTGAAAATGGAACAGAGCAGGAGAAAACAGCCATGGTGGATGTGAAAAAACCCTTCAGAAAAACTAGGTATTGACTGAACACTCCTTTGTGTTGTTCTTTGTGTAACCAAATCCTTTGAAAATGTGTGTATTTGATATTCGCACTACTCAACCTATGACACATGAAATAGTTGTGCCACGTGATTTAGGGGCCATGTTACACCACAAGGGCAAATGGTTGTCGGATAGCTTCTCATCAGTGATTCCAGACTGCATATAAAATTTATGCACTATATGTTAGTTTGTGAGTGCAAAGACACTTCCAAATAATGCTATGGTTGTATTGACAGTAGAGTATTGAACACAGAGCAGCAGTTGTCAATAAGATTATCAAGCTTGAAATGAGGGTGGCTTCTTGAGGCAAAAATCTTGGTATAGATGGGGCCAATGCACTTCACAACCTAAAATGCAATCATTACATGCTTGAAAACTGATAAATCATTGAAACTTTTGATCCTGCTACAATCTGAAGGAAACATGAAAGATCACTGCCACCAGTTGAAAGGCATGCAAGAGAGAAACACACACCACAAAAATTATGGTCCTGTGCAAGAACCTTCATTTCCTCCTGAGTGGTCTTGGCTAACACCTCCATGTTTCAAAGCTTGGAGGTATTGGCACATCATATGAAATTTGAGTTCACGAAGAGAGTGAAGGAAGTCCCATGTATATATATCCCTATATTGTGCAAGTCATCAAAAGTGATCCTGTTTTTCCACACCAACAAAATTAAGATCAACTGCTTGAGCACAAAACACACAGGGATCAAAGAAAGGAAATGTTGCAACAAAGCTTAACCTGATGCCATAATTCCTCACAGGTTCAACTGACATAATCGCAACATGCCTCCTCCCTGAAACAACCTGCCACCAATATCAAAAAGATGCTAAGAAACAGCAGAAGTTAGTTGTCAACAAAAACCATTGACAACAATTTGAAGACAATCTGAATTACCTACCTTCACTTCTCCTGACACAGATATGCAGTTGCTGTTGGCAGCAGGGCCGTGGACACATAGAAACTCAGCAGAGTAAGAATACTTCTTTCCAATGTCAAACTCCACATCCAAAGCCTGCCAAAGAAAAGCAAGAGAAAAGAATCTATGTTGAAATCAGACAAACTCAAGATCAGTAGTACCCTCAGTCTGATGGATGAACTGAGTACTCAACCCTAAATTTGTCTAGCAAGTGGTTCCAGCCATCTGGTTGGGATCTTTCAAAAGCAAGCCTTCAGCTGAAGTGGAGACAGAGATGAGACAACTGCAGTCAAGAGAGATCCTAAACCTGTCGGAAACCTTTCTTTCTGCAAAGATTAGGGTTGAGTCATCTGTCTAGGGTTTAAGGGGGAGACAAATCAGACAGAAGCCTTCAGAATCTGTTCACTGCTAAAACCCTGGACCAGCAGCCTGAATCAGCCTGAAACCGCAAGATTACCTCTTTTCCAGATCACAGACAATGAAATCTCCACGTACATGCAAATGGGTGGTTTCATTTTCAGATCACAGACATACAAATTGGTCATAAGAGTTTATATTTTTTGGGTTGGGCAAATTACCATGACTTCTCTCAATACTATGCTTGGTGCTTGATGATTTCTCCATTGTCTATGGTCCCGCAATTCATACCTCTGCCATTAGCTTAGGGGGAAAATGGTTAATCAAAGAAGCCCAGCACCCAAGAAATTTTTTCAACTTTGGGTGTCCTCACAATGAATTAACATGAATCACACTATGAGTGAAATCGAGGTATCAGATATGCTCATGCTAGATACCTTGTCTGCTATGTCAAGCTTAATAAACCATTTTCTCCTTTCTCCATTTATGGCTTCTATTGAGGTGGTTCTAGCACAACTTCATCACAGCATGTGCTTGGAATTTATTTCACCAAATGCAATCAAAAAGGTGTGGGGGACCTTGTCACTTTTGTACAGGTCCAACATGTGTGCGAAAATAAGTATAATTGCAACTTTGAAAAGGTTGGGCATGCTCATAAGATGTAGAAAAGATAATGTTAGCACTTTGCATTACACAAGCCTTCAAACTGGGTGGATGCAAGGTAAAGTGGTTCGTTTCAATGTCAAAGTGATGATATTTTTATTTGCTAGGTTATACACTTTGTTTTAATGCTTATGCTTAAAAAAAGTAATCTTACATGTGTTAATTTGACAATTGGTTCTATATAAACGACATTGAAGACATTCATCTAATTATTTTTCAATAAACATACACTCACTTTTAATAATGAATTTTTTAATTTCCAAAATACAAATTGGTCTCTAGATTGAAATGTTACAAAATTAAGATATAATTGATATTGGATTTCATTCCAAATGATTTGTAATGACTAAGTACTTGTTTGCAATATAAAATAACAAACTTGTATAGGCTAGACTTCTTTCAAAATGTTAACCAATTATCTAGTTATGAAATTCAAATGGTCAAAATTGAATCTTATTTTCTTAAGTCTTTTTGACTTGTAGTTTCTTTATAAAAAAAAAGTTTTTTAAGGGAACATATCTTTGGAACTTCATTTTTTCGAAAGGTTTGGTCAAGATATCTATTATTTGTTCATTTGATGGAATGTGAGACAAAACTTGCTATTTAAAATAGTGATAATGAGTCTTTATGTGTTTGGTTCTTCCATGAATGACTGGATCCTCTACAATCTTGAGTGCACTACTATTGTCACACCATATTTGAGCTAGTTCATTATTGGAAAAACCCAACTCAATCAATAATGTTTTAAGCCATGTGGTTTTTTTGTGCCTTCAGCCAAGGTGCAATATTTTGTTTTTGTTGAGGACAGGGTTACAATTGGTTGTCGTTTTGAATGAGCCACAGTATGGGACATCCTCCAAATTGAAACACATATCTAGAGGTTGATCATCTGGTTTCAAGGTCACTTGCCCAATTAGCATTTGTGAAGCTAGTTACTTCATTCCATATTCCTTTTAAGCAATGAATGCCAAATTCAACAATTCTCTATAAATATCTTAGTATTTGCTTAACAACAGCCAGGTGAAATGTTTGAGGTTAATTCATAAATTGACTTACAACTCCAACAAGGTATGAGAAATTTGGTTTAATTATAGTTAAGTGAATTAGTTTCCCAACAATCTTCCTATAGAATGTAAGATTTACCTCCTCTAAATCCATGTTTGCTAGAAGCTTGACATTATTGTGCATGGGGATTAAACATGCATATTACACCCATTCATGCCAAATTCTATCAAGATCTTTGTAACATAATTTTGTTGAATCATAAAGATTTTTTCTTCTGAATGAACAAACTCTACATGAAGATAATATTTCATTTATCCGAAATCTAACATATCGAATTTCTTTTGAAGTTGTTTTTTGATCCAATCTATCTTTTGAACATAGTTGCCGAATATTAAAAGATCATTTACATAGAGTAGTAAAGTCAAAATCTTGTTCTCCTCCTTTAGATAATCATCACAAACTTCTTTAGGCAAAATTTCAATATGATTATAATGAATCATTAGATTTATGCTATTTATTAAGTTTTTTTCACATCTTTGTTGTGTATTTTTCACTTTATTATTCTATTGTTGATAAAATGCTTGTTGAAAATATATGAACATAATGGACATTGGTTTTGACTTATTAATTTCATGATTATGATGATGAAGAGAATAATGGTTTGTCATTTTACCATAATTTTCATAACACAAATGTAAAATTTTACCATTCAAGGAGACTTAAAATTTGTACATTTTAAAAAATAATTATGTTTATATTGATACTATAATAATGGAATATAATTTTAACATTTGTTGAAATATCTAAAAAATGACATTTGATCCAAACTATACCAATTCGCATTATTTTTACATAATCCCTAATCTTTTAGATAAAAGTTTATCTTCTCATACCAGGCCTTCGAAGCTTATTTCAAGCCATATAAAACTTTGTTGAATTTACAAATCTTATATTTTTTTCCTGGCATAATGAAACTTTCAAGTTGATACATGAAGACATCTACATTGAAATCACCGTTCAAAAAAATTGTCTTTGTATGTCTAGGTGATATAACTTCCAATTGTTAGAAGCTATAAGAGCAATCAAAGTTCAAACACTTGGCCATTTTACCATTCAAGCAAATGTCTCCTCATAATCAATTGTAGCCCTGTCCTCAACCTAATTTTAAGATTTGACAAATTAGGTTGGATACATGTGAATTTTTCTTTGAGAATTAGTCTAGAATTGGCTTTTGTTGGTGATTGATTCACCAAATAAGTGATAGTGTTGAATGTTGTTTCCCAAGGAAATTTAAGAGAATTGTTAGTTAACACCATGCATTGCACTATTTCCACTAATGTTCGGTTTTTTGTGTTTGGCCATTCTATTCTATTAGGGAGTCCTTGGTTGGGTGAGTTGATGTCGAATGCCATTTTTTTCATAGAATTTTTTAAAATCCTATGAAAGGTATTTTCCACCACAATTTGAACACAAAGCTTTGATGTAATAACCTATTTGTTTCTCAACAAAAGCTTTGAAGCTTATGAATTTAAATAAAACTTCATTTTTTGCTTTCAAGAAATACACCTAAGATTTTCTATAATAATTATTATGAAATTTATAAAATATTTTGCTCCAAACAAAGAAGTAGTTTTTAGAAGGTCACAGAGATCGATATGAATGAGTTCAAATTCCTAAGAAACTTGATATTCAAATTGCTTGGGAAAGGCTTCTTTAAATTGTTTCCCTACCTTGCAACCATCACAAATTTAAGTGATGGGGTGAAGTTTAGGTATGCCAGTAGTAATCCCTTTGTTAAAAAGTTGAGATAGGCTTTGAAAATTTAGATGACCCATTTGATGATGCCACAACAAGATTATCTAATCATTACTTTTTACTACATTGAAATAATTTCTTGTGGAAACTTCCTTAGATTCTAGAAAAAAAACGTATAGGCTTGTAAGTCCTTATTTTTGAACCCTTTAGCAACCACTATTGGGGATTTGCTCTTAGTGATTATAAGACAAACATTATAATTACGCAATGCAATAAGACTTTCGTTTGTTATTTTACCAATTGAAAAAAAATTCCTTTTAAGATTTGAGACATAAGAACATCAAAGATGTGTTTTATTTTACCATCTGGAAATTTTAGACAAAGATCGTCTTTAACATGTATAACATGGGAATGTCCTTTCATAGATTAAACATTTCTTAATGTTATAAGTGTAATATTATTTGAGAGATCAACATTACCAGTAACATGTTTGGATGCCCTATTGTTTAAAATCCAAATGTTGTCTTTTGATTCAAGTGCGAGAGCTACAAATGTGGCATCAAAAACTTTAATAACAATAGTTAGATCTTCGATGATGATTTCTTGATTCTTTTATTTGTTGCTTTCTTCTAATGCTAAAACTTGCATCCCCTTTTGACTTGATTCATTGGGCAACATTATGTTATAATCACGGGCCTAATGACCTTCCATGTCTCATTGGTTACATTTGCCTTTCTTATTTTGATTGTAGTAGCAATAATTGTTGTAGAATTTGTGAGTGTGCAGATGTTGTTGGAACTTCACTACAAGTGCATTTCCTCATCATTGGAATGAACATGATTCTAGTTTCAACTTTCCTCTAAATGCATTCATCAAAACAAATCCTCTAAAGTTGGCATTTTTCTTTCGTTGGAAATGACATGTGTATAAGTGTCATAGCTCCTTAGTAAGGCATTGATCACTTGTTCTACAACCATGTTGTTTGAAAGAATGTCCTCAAACTTAGCTAATTTATTAAAGATCACTTTGACAATTTTCATGAAATCGTTAACTTTTGACCCCTCCTCCATTTTTAAATTAGAGAAACGACTTTTGATGGACAACCTTCTTTGCATTATTCTTTATGTCAAACAAGTGTTTAAGGATATTCCAACATTATTTTGGGGTTTTAGCAAAGAAAATATGAAGGAAGACTTGATCCCTAACCAAAAGTTTGAAAATAGATAAGGCTTTTCATTTTTGTCGTTTTAGATTCTCATCTTTAAGCAAGATTTGTATTGCAACATAACCATTTAACTATCCAAAACCATTTGAACCACTTCATTGTCCTTTAGTGGTTCTAATAAACATAGTAGAGACTAGAGTTTTTGGCTCAACCAAGTGCCATAGGTCCTCCTTTCCAAGATGCATTATATGCGAAATTTCCAAATGACATAGTTGAAGGATCCCTCCAACTTGTTTTACTCAAACAAGGAATATTCTAGACTTCCAAATGAGCGAAAGCATGGTAAAGTAGACCAAAGTTTTACCTTGTAACATAAATGGAAAGTGGCCATCAACTAGGCCTTAATATATTGAATTTAAAAAATTACTTACTTTAATGTTTAATTATATGAAGTTCTTTGACTTTGCTACAACTATATTTTAAAATCACATGTTTAAAGTAGGTTTGTATATATTCATCAAAATCAAGTACATGTCACAACCTATAAAATAAATTAAAATTCAAGCACAAGTAGATTAAATATTGGATCTATTTTATTTTTAAATCAATGGCATGTTAAATATACTAGTGGACTTTGAAATTTTTCATAGTAGAATCGAAATATATTTAACATCTAATGTAGAAGTAGGAGTGAACATGATATTAACCTTTTAGTTTCATTCCTACTTGTTACCTACTTTTGTTGTATTAAAGTTTTTCAATTTTTGTATTCAACTCATAAAAACATAATGGAAGCATGGAGGGTTCCATGATGAGATTTTTTAAAAAAGTTGAACCTACATTCTTATGTTTATGTTAAAAAATTGCCATATTTAAAATTTGGATTTGGGCAAATGTACTTTTTGATCCATTTTACCATGCTAGATTTAGTCATTTTGATACCATGTTAATCTAATGAAAAGAACCTAGCATAATACACAGGCATAAGCATGGTAAAGTATGCTAGTTAATGACACTTGATACGTTTTTGAAGAATATCCATAAGGAATGCCTTAATACATTGAATTCATTAATATTATTTAAGTCAATGATCAAGAATTAAAAGTTCTTCAACTTCATAGCATAATATTGAAGAACCACATGTTTTAATATGCATTTAAGTACATTTTTTGAGATGCAAGTACTAGAAAGTATGTGTCACAATTTTGCAAAATAGAGTTACAAGTACATGAAAGTAAAACATCAATTAGAATTATTGTACTTTCAAGTTGATAAAGCCCTAATGTGTATGAATACAATTTCAACTTTTCATATTATGGTCATAATCTATCAAAAAGTTAATGTAAAAGTATATTGAAAATTTTAAACAACCAACCAATTTAGAACATACTTTTCATCCACTTTTTATATATATAAATTCTTCAAACTTTATGTTCAACTTACAATAAATTCAATGAAGAGCTCTATAATTTCAAAATGCAATTTAAATAGGGTTTTAATATCTTTTTGAATGTGAATGTTGAAAAGAGACTATTTTTTGAAATTAAATTATCATAGGACTACTTTTTTGGTATACTTTATCATGCCTGGACCCACAAAACAAAAAATAAGCAGTGAACTTTTTAAAAAACTAATTAATATTATCTACAATCTTCTTGGATTGTATAACTATTTTTAATAGAAAAGTTAACATTTAATTTAAAGTTCAACTTATCTAACAAATCGTGAATGAGACGGTGACCACTATTTGCTGCAAATACCAAAGAATGTAGGAGATCATGCATGGGTGTGCATAATCAACACATGTCCATTTGAAAACTTTTGTGCACTTATATCGTACTTGTATGGATTCTGTTATATTTGCCAAAAAGGGCCATTTTATTCAATGCATACATCCAATTTGAAACAATATGTTACCATAGGTTGATGAACATAGGTCTTTAATATTTTGGGGATGTAGCCATTGTAGCCTAGCCTTCAAGAGGAGGTAGGTGTTTGTTTCTTGAAATGCAAGAATGTTTAGCAATTGCAAAATTAGTAGGAGTTTCTACAAGGCACTTTACAAGGTTGTCTTTTACATCACACTTCACCAAAAACAATGATTTTGACTACATCCATGACTAATTTTACATAGTTGCATGTGACAAATGTATATATAGTCCATTTGGACTCATCACATTGGAAATGGCAGTTTCAATTGCATTCATGTGGATGATAGTTGTTGTGACTATGATTTTGAAATAATTTATTATTTTTATAATATTATTATAAAAATTATTGGGATCCTATTTTTGAAACAACTATCAACCATGAAAGTTGCTAACCACATGAATATATTCCAATTTGCAAAAAGTTCAATTTGACTATATTAGTCATGTAGGTCATGAATATAAATTTTGATAAGAGAAATTCAACAAATTTAATGTCTTTAATATCAAATTTTTAGTTACTTGATTTTCAATTAATTTTTAAATTTCGTTTGTATTTAATGTAATCAAATTTTTAATGCCCTTACTTGCAAATTTAAACATGTTGCATTCACTTTATATTATTATTTTCAAAAATACAGATGTAATTAAAGTTTTTTTGACTCAAGGACCATAAATTTAAACTATATTTATTTATTAAGTATATTATACCATCCAAATCTTTAGATTTCATAATGAAATTAATTTCGTGTGTAAAGTTATGTTCTACCAAATTTGGTTTTACAAATTCAAATGTAATTATGAAATAGAAGAATGTGAAACTATGATGGAATTTGTAATAAGTTAGCATTAAAATTTTAATATTGGTTATTTAAATAGTCAAAATAATTTCACATGTGAGATTACATAATTTAAAATTAATTATGTAGTGTCACTTGTCTTGAATTCCAAAACTTATCCATATTTTTTGCTAATATCATTCTAGCATGCCTTTTCCCCTTATATATATTTTCGTTATTTTTTAACATTTTTATCAGGTCTTTTAATTGAAAAATTAAAATAACTTACATGGATGATCTTGATAAGTATATGTCCTCTCCCTTCACATTATTGTTTTGTAACACATTGAATATTTTAAATACAATCAAAAGTAATTAGAAATGTATATGGAACCCACAATTTAATGAATGAATCATTCAATATTGATGGACCCCCAAAATTGAAACCTTGTAATTGCTTAAACAACTTGGGATCCACATTATTGTGCACAAGTTGCACACTACTAGTGATGATTAATTGATGGAAAAAATGAAACTTGTGGAAATTATTGTTATTCAAATGAAAACATTGAATCACATTGCATGTAATTTCAATTCAAATTTAGATGAAAAGAAATGTGATGTAAAGTGGTGAAGAAGATATTGAAAATATGTTCATGATTATGGTGTTGAAAAATGAAAACTATGAAAAGACATATATCCAAAAAGACTCAGGCCTTTCCATTACTTTTTATGCTTGGGAATTGGATAAACAATTTCCAATTTGAAATTGTCATCCAAAAAGACGATTTACTCATGGAACCTAAAGTTGTTCTACCTAAATAGTTTCAATTAATGATTATCATTATAATTAAAGGTAGATCAAACTAATAAAATCTAAACATGGACCCAATTCATGTAGTATCGATGAAAATGCAAAAGGGTAATTAATTGTGCATATTAAATTAGATATATGACTACATGATTGAATTTGAAATATAGTACATTGATAAACATTTCTTGTTATGGATGTTGGGTTTAGGCATAGATTTAACAACCAAAATTCCAATTCATGGACTTATTAAGATTAATAATAACATTTGTAAACGTTTTTTCAAAAATAAAAAATCATGTTTTCCCTAAATTTCATCATACATCATTGAGATACATGTATATCAATATATTGACAAATAACATTGTATAATGATGTTTTCATTTGTAGATCCTATTTTTTTCCTAAAATGTTAAATATCGAAAATTAATTAGTGGTTTAACAACTTTGATACATGATTGCAAAATTACACCCAAGGAACAAGCTAGAAATATCACATGCATGCAAAATTTTATTTTAATAGTTTAGAAAGATTTATTTATTTGGAGTTATGATTACATGTACTAGTTAGGAAACTATTATGAGTTCAAACATGATTGGGGTATCCCATTTGAAACACAAAAAGGACTCTTACAATTTTTCAAATTTATATTTTTGTTGAAAAACTTAAAACATGTCTTAAATTTCCTTTTTTTCTTTCATGTGTAAACAAATAAGTTTCTTCCAAATTTTACATAAATGTTTAGAGTATTTATTGTTTTCATTTATAAAAGTAAGTGTAATAAAGTTTATCTAATGTTAGCCATATTTTATCAATGGCAAAAGGCTCCTAACACACCCCCCAGACTCTTTGATGGAGTCAACTACGAATCCAAAGGTGAAAACAATGGAAGGAGAAGGAGTTGGGGCGCGCTCCTTGGTTCATAACACTTTGGGGGTAGAGGGGCATGTTGGAGCTCCGGGATGGGGACTAGGAAGAGTGACAAGCAAGTCAATTACTCACACGGACTTGCACAAACCTAGCAAGTTAGTTAGTGCATAATTGGAGCGCTTTTGGTGCATGAACGAACCACGGGCAAACACGGACTCATAAGATTCACCATGGCCCGGACTTGAGGGAAGCCACCACCTTCTCGCTTATATTATTTTCTATGCCTAGCCATGGGGCTAGCACCCAAATGTCATTTTGTCCTGAGACTCCCAAGTTGGAATCTCGAAATTCCCATAATTGGGATTCTCGCAACTTTGGAGGCCCATAACTTCTTCCAAAAAATTCCGATCGAGATGAGATCTGAAACAAAGTTGTATTCTTCATCAAGATCTTTCCAACGGTATGTGGCATGACACATGCACGCAAATAAATCGGGGCGATTCTTGATTTTTAATAGTTGAGAGTCAAAGTGGCACTTTGACTCCTGGCCTTTCTTTTGGCCATAACATATATTTTAAGTATCCAAATGGATCATGCAAGCTCATTTAGACATCTACGTTTTAAGAGTTTTCCAATGATATAAAGAACTTTTCAATCTAATGAGTTTTGACCCTTGCAATTGGCCTCTAAAAATTTGGGAGTCCATCCGGATTCCAACTCCCAATGTGAGAGTTCATTTGGGAGTGTGGGGGTCATTCCCTCACATTCTCCTATACTCCTGAGAGTATGAAATGTGATTCCTGGGCTTCACTTTTGGCTCACACCTTCGCAAGCCCTTGCCTTGGTCACAAACCCAAGGTTAGGGTTGTGACAACTCCCAAAAGCTTTACTTTTTGGAATGTTTTAACACTTCATTTTTGTCAAACTTGAGTGTTTTATACATATTAATGCTTAAACTATTTGTGGCATAAATTTTGGGAAAAAATAATAATATTATGTTTATACATTCCTTAGGAGTCATTGAATTCTTTTTCATTTGGGTGGACAAAATTTTTAATTATTTTTCAAAACTTGTTAAGAATATTTAAACTTGTTTAAATAAAAAATGATATGAATAAAATAATACATTAATAATGTATGTATATATGAAACATAAAAGCCTTCCAATATGAATATTGTTTTAAAAATTAAGGACATATCAAATTAAATAGGTCCAAATGGATATTTTGTGAAACATTTTTTTATTATACCCTAACCATGCTTAGACCCATACACCAAATATGCCTATGATGATGATAGTGGTTTAAAAAATAAAATTGAAGTTAAATTATATATGCACAAAGAAGGATCGAATACTAATTAAAAAAGGATGAGGAGGAGGACAAATGAGAATGTAGGCTAAAGGTTAGAGTTAGAGAAATGCTTTGAATAGGAGGATGTGATAGTTTCAACAAAAGAATGCATAGGAAAAATGATGAGAACATGAGGATGAATAAAAATGTTGAGTAGGTTAACAAGCATGAACAAGTATAGGAATTATGACAAACATAAAGATGAATAGGGCAACGAATAGGAGGACAAGTAATGCGATAAACAAGAGTGATGAACAAGAAGACACATAAGTGGTGATGCCCAAGAATGATGGCAATGATAACTAGGAACAAGACCACAATGCCACAACCTAAAAGAAGTGACAAGACAAAATTAAAAAACACAAAGCAAAGAAGAAGAGGACATGAGAACAAAGAAAAGAAAAAAAATACAACAATGTAAATGACAATATAATAACGCAATGCTCACAAAACACAAATGAAAAAATACAAAATAAAACCTTGGATGGGGGGTTTTTAATTTTTATGAAGAAATGCAAAATTTAAATAATTGTTAAGCAACACCACTTGAAACCCTATTTTTTTTTTCTTAACTTGAAATCTTGACCTTGTTCTATTTTAATCCCCTAGCATGGTCTCAATTTTTTTCGTAAGGATTAGTTATATTCTAGTGAAAATCTACAAATTGAATTTCATACAAGGTATATCAAGGGTGATACCTTGTGATCTTCAAAATGAAAACCGACTTGAAACCTTGGCCAATTCTCACCTCTTTTGTTATACTTGTCCAACATTGAAAGGAAGTTGGAACCTTACATGTAAGATGTTATCTTTTGTTAAGGCACAAACTTTACTAAGAGTAAGACACCCTTGACAAACATTAGGAAAAATAAGTTATCCTTGTGGATACTTTCACAATGAGAAGAATAAATGAATTTATTACATTCTATGTTTGTCAGATGCAAAGTATTATTGCAAGGCTTATGATAAACTAAAAATATGGAAGGGAAGAACAAGCTCAAAGCTCCTCCCACAACCTCTTCCATACTTATTATACATTCTTAGTATAGATTCCCTTGCTTTTTAAAGGTTTTGATTTGTACATATCACAAAACTATTTACCTATTAAATTTATCTGTAAAGTCACCCTCTCTTTCACCCCCTATCCCCTCTTTCAGTGGTATCCACAAAGTAAAGAAATTTTATTACATCTCAGTATGAAATGCTGAAACTCGCCATTTAATGACAAGGTTATGATAGTAGTTGTACAGGTAGGAGCAGTGGAGGCGCCCAGGAAAAAGGAAAGAGGGGATGAAACCCAGTTTACCACCAAAATCGGTGGAAAAACTAGTTTGCATCCCAGTTATTTAGTTTTGTAAAATTGCATTCCCAGTTATGCATTTGATGCCCTATTATCCTGAAACTGGCTGTTCTCGCCCCCTAGTCGCCTGACTTTACGGATAACTTTATTAGCCATTTTTCATTATTATTAATATTTTCATCTCAACTTTCGTGGATGTTGCATTTCCTGAGTCCCAGTCTTTATTTAGCCCATCAGCTTTTCAGATTTCAACTTTGTCCGATCTTATATTTCCTGTCATTCATTGCATCCATTATCTTTCATGTTTTTGACCTTTTTTAGATTTTTAATTTTATTTTTTGGTTTCGATTCATCAGTTATCTTTTTCACATTTCAATTGGCTTTGCAAGGCTTTTGTTTCCCAGAGCCTAAGATGATTTGAGATCTAACTATGTGAAAAGTAGGTCCTAAAAAAGTCTTTGGATAATATCCAATTGCTCAAAGGTAGTCAGGAACATATGGGAAAATTGTTCATTTAAAGTGAAGAAGGAAAGAGTCTTGAATAAGATTGAACACAATTGACAAGGTTCAATATGAAAATTTGTCATTGAACAACTCATTTCAAAGTTCTTTTGTTATAATTTTCTCTTAGATGGTAGAAATAATTCTCTTGGGTTTAGTTGATCATTTCAACCTACAGATTTGGTGTAATTGGTAGGAAAAATTTGTGCCTACAATCGTTGTTGCAAGTTCACTAAAAACAAACAGTCTCAAGACTAAAAATTGTGTCTCAATCTGGCAATTATTTTCAAAAAAAAATAAAAAACAGTGAATTTGCAACTAGGTATTCTTTAAATGAAAACTATGATGAACACTTTTGGACCATAACCTACTTAATCCTTAACTTTAAAAAACTTTAGCTAATCCTTTAGGTGGGCTTTGTGTAATCCCCTAAAGTTTGCCTTAAGTAACTCATAACATAGATAATGTCCTACGTTTCCTGTCTTTGCATATAACTTTAATCATCATGCAATCCTTGACACCTATGAATAGGACAAGTGTTTTCTTTTCAAAATTTCAGTTTTTTTCCCATTTGTTTTGCAACACAGTGAAAATTTGTCTCCAGCAAGATCATTTTTTAATGGCATTATCAAAGAATGTTATCTCACCAAAGCCCTAGTGCTGTATGATGTTTAAAAACTAATGTCCTTCATTCCTAAAGTGGCTATGCTTTTGAGCATATGATTACCATAGTACCTTGGCAGCTTGGACACTAATTATATCATTTGTAAAAATGCTTGAAAATTTCAAAACAATTCGAAGAACATTTTTGAAGAAAAATGAAGAATATTTTTGAGTCTTCAAAATAAAATAAAATTAGACAGACATGGTTTTTTTTAAAATAAAATTTTGGCATGTAGCGCAAGTTGTGATCATCCATAGCCTGCTGCAGCCAAAGCTGATTACAAACAGAATATAAAAGTAGCAACGTTTGAGGAACTTTCTATTTTTTGGCTACCTACTGAAACTTCTTGTAGAATCTTGATATTTGGCTAAAATTTCTAACTCTATCAAACTAAAAAAATCTGAAAAGAGTCTTGCAAGACAGAAACATGGTCTGTGTTGCATAGGTGCCAAATTTTGCAAAAAAAAAAATGGCTGGTCATTGCAAAACTTGCCGAATTCACCATGGTTCAAGGAGCAAATAAAAATACAAAGGGAAAAGTGGAAATTGTTGTGGAGATTTTGCCAGATCCCCCCCCCCCCCCCCCCCCCCCCCCCCCCCCCCCCCCCCCCAACAAACACCAAACCACACACAACAAACACAACCCTACTTCTC
>Ga0116231_10000147_pt1 | contig 93075 bp, 94 predicted proteins | sample S1TSphgellanicum_2_FD_89695 | JGI IMG/M metagenome (GOLD analysis project Ga0116231, IMG submission 89695) | Host-associated microbial communities from peat moss isolated from Minnesota, USA - S1T2_Fd - Sphagnum magellanicum MG | ecosystem: Host-associated > Plants > Peat moss > Unclassified...
GGCGTATTTCACCGGCGCCGTGTTCGTGCATTTTCTGCTGGGACCGGCGACCGTGGCACTCGCCGTGCCGATGTACGCGAACTGGCCTGCAATCCGGCAGAATTTAATCGCGATCCTCGTGTCGCTCACCGTTGGCTCGGTGCTGGCGGCAAGCTCGGCGATGCTGATCGCCCGGGCACTCGGCGCGCCACGGATGATTGTGATTTCGCTCGGGCCGAAATCGGTGACGACGCCGATCGCGATGGGGATCGCGCAGGACCTCGGCGGGCAGCCGGCGCTGACAGCGGTGTTCGTGCTGATCACGGGCATGTTCGGAACACTGATCTGCACCGGCGCGCTGCGCCTCGCCCGGGTGAAGGACTGGCGGGCGCAGGGGCTGGCGGCCGGCACCGCGGCGCATGGCCTCGCGACATCGCGGATGCTGATGCTGAACGAGACGGCGGGGGCGTTCGGCGGGCTGGCGATCGGGCTGAACGGGATCGTGACGTCACTGGCGCTGCCGGTGCTGGTGAGTGTATTGGGGCTGTAAAAAGGGAGGAAAAAATGGAAGTAGAAGGAAGCGCTTCTTTTGTGAACAAAAGAAGCAAAAAACTTTATGAAATTGGGCCTTGGGCGCTGGCGGCCTCGCGTCTACGGACCGGAGTGGCAAAATTTTTTGGCGGCTTTTTGTTCACCAAAACTAGTGCTTGCTTACTCGTCACTTTACTCCCCGCCGCCGCCGCCGCGGCCCCCATGGTCCTGCAGCTGACCGCGGGAAACATGCTGGCGCAAACCCATTCGCACGCCATGATCCTCAGCATCACCGGCACGTTCCGCCAGCTCTCCGGCGAGCTCGACTTCGATTCGGTGGCGAAAACCTGCCACGTGGACGCGACCTTCGTGGTCGAGAGCCTCGAATTGCCGAACGCGCTGATCCGCTCGCAGACGCTCTCGCCCGGCTTTCTCGATCCGCAGCACTACCCGACACAGCATTACGTGGGGGACTGCCAGGGCGGCACGTTGGTGGGGATGCTGACGATGCACGGGCAGACGCATCCGTTCGATATGGCGGTGACCTACGAGACTACGGGCGGCGCGGTCAGCGGCATGCACACGGAGGGCACGCTGAACCGGCATGACTGGGGGCTGAACGGGATGTCTCTGACGGTGGGGAAGATGATCCGGGTGACGAATGATATCTCGCTGAACGGCCAGCCGCCGGTGGCGCAATAGGAGGGCGCAAGCGAGCGGGGCCTTGAACGCGCTGCAGATAACGAAGCGATCGCACACCCCAAATCCCGTAATCAAAATTTTTTTGCTACTTTTTGTTCACAAAAAGTCGCGCTTCCTACCACTTGCCTATGCCTGCCCTCGCTGCCCGCCGAACCACATAAGCCGTCCAACCGAACTGAACCACAACCGGAACCATAACCGACCCCACCTTGGCCATCGCATCCGGCCGCAAGAACACGATCGCCGCGATCCCGCCCAGAATCGTGAAACCCCAATGCGCGAGGGCTACCAGCCGGGCGTCCATCCCCGCGCGGCGGACCACCTGATAGAGATGCCCGTTATGCGCGCGCGCCAGGTTTTCGCCGGCGAACAGGCGGCGGAGCAGCGTGAACGTGACATCGTACAGCACGCCAGAGAGCAGCAGCGGCACCAGCAGGAAGGAGAGCGACGGGCCCTCGAACCGCGCTGCCGCCACGCCGAACAGGGCCAGCATGAAGCCGCAGAACTGGCTGCCGACATCGCCCATGAAAATTTTTCCGCGGGGGAAGTTGAACGGCAGGAACCCCGCCACACCGCCGGCCAGCAGCAGGGCGGCGGTGTAGACGAAAAAACCGCCATAGAGCCCGGCGATGCCGGCGAGGAACAGGCAGGCAATCAGGGTCACACCACTCGCAAGACCGTTCAGGCCGTCGATGAAGTTCATCGCGTTGGTGACGAAGAGCAGGAAAAACATCGTCAGCGGCAGGCCGAGCCAGCCGATGTCGATGGTGCCGTAATAGGGCAGCGCCAGCACATGCACGGACAGGCCGGCGGCGACCGCCGCACCCGCCGCGACCAGCTGCGTCAGCAGTTTGATGACGAACGAGATATCCAGCAGGTCGTCGATGAAGGAGATCGCCGCCATCAGGATCGCGGCGGCGATGACGCCGATGAAATACCCCTCGGCCAGCCGGGACACCTGGCCGTACCGGTAGAGCAGCAGCACGCCCAGCAGAAAGGCGGCGACGATGCCGACCCCGCCGGATTTCGGCGTGGTCTGCGTGTGCGCCTTGCGGGCGTCCGGCCGGTCGGGCACGCCGATCGAGATCATGATCCGGACGATGATGCCGGAAAATATGGCCAATCCCGCCATGAGAGCGAGGTGGCGGGGGAGCGAGAGCAGGCCCAGAGATGTCGCGACGTTCATGCGGCGCGGACCATGGCCGAGATTACCGGCGATTTGAAGATAGGCACCCGGGGCTTGTCTGCATGCGGCCGCCGCGCCAGAACCGCACCTTAAGTTTATCGCCGGAGGCTGGACATGAAGATTGCGATCATCGGCGGCGGCTATGTCGGCCTCGTCTCGGGCGCCTGCTTCGCGGAATTCGGCGTCTCCGTCGCCGTGGTCGAGGCCGACCCCGCCAAGCGGGCGATGCTGCTCGAAGGGCGCATCCCGATCTACGAGCCGGGGCTGGACCGGCTGGTCGCGGAGAACATGGCGGCGGGGCGGCTCGAATTCCCCGAACGGCTGGAGGAGGGCATCCGCGACGCCGAGGCGATTTTCATCGCGGTCGGCACGCCGGCGCGGCGCGGCGACGGGCATGCGGACCTCACCTACGTGTTCGCGGCCGTCGAGCAGGTCGTCACCGCGCTGGACCACCCGGCGATCATCGTGACCAAATCCACCGTGCCCGTGGGGACGGGGCGCAAGATCGCGGAGCTTGCGCAAACGTTGCGCCCGGAGCTCGGGATCGACGTCGCCGCCAACCCGGAATTCCTCCGCGAGGGCAGCGCCATAACGGATTTCATGCGACCGGACCGGGTCGTGGTGGGGACCGACAGCGAGCGGGCGCGCGAAGTGCTGCGCCGGCTGTACCGGCCGCTCTACCTGATCGAGGCGCCGATCGTCTTCACCGGGCTCGAGACCGCCGAGCTGATCAAATACGCGGCCAACGGGTTCCTTGCGATGAAGATCACCTTCATCAACGAAATGGCCGATCTCTGCGAGAAAATAGGGGCGGACGTGAACGACGTCGCGCGCGGGATCGGGCTCGACGGCCGCATCGGACGCAAGTTTCTGCACGCGGGACCAGGGTTCGGCGGGTCGTGCTTTCCCAAGGATACGCTCGCCCTGATGCGGATCGCGGAAGAGGCGGGAGCGCCGAGCCGGCTGATCCAGTCGGTCGTGACCGTGAACGACACCCGCAAGAACGCCATGGCCGCGCGCGTGGTGGCGGCCTGCGGCGGCGACGTGCAGGGCCTCAACATCGCGGTGCTCGGCCTCGCCTTCAAACCCGAAACCGACGACATGCGCGAAGCCCCGTCGCTCCCGCTGATCCAGGGCCTCGCCGCGCGCGGGGCGCGCATCACCGCGTTCGACCCCGAAGCGATGGCCGGCGCCCGCCTCCTGCTGCCCGACAGCGTGGCCTTCGCCAAGGACGCGGCGCAAGCGCTGCAAGGTGCCGACGCCGTCGTTCTGATCACGGAATGGAACGAGTTCCGCGCACTGGCGCCGACACGGCTGAAGGAACTGATGCGGGGGCGCATCGTTGTCGATCTGCGCAATGTGTTCGATCCGAAGGCGCTGCGGGCGGCCGGGTTTGCGTATCACGGCGTGGGCAGGGCGGCCTGAGAAAGTAAAAGTAGCAAAAAACGTCTAAACTCTGGGCCATCGGCGCTGGTGGCCGGGCGGCACGGGCCCGGAATAAAAAAAGCCAAGGCATATTCCTGGGCCTTTTTCCTCGCACTTCAAAAATTCATTTCGCCATCAAAAGTTTTTTGCTTCTTTTTTTCAAAAAAGAAGCGCTTCCTTACTTCAACCTACCTTAGGAAGCTGACACGTGGCCGACATCGACTACGCCAACCCTGAGCTGCTCGAGAAAATCCCCCTCACCGCCGGCGTCGTGCTCGATGTCGGTTGCGGCGCGGGGGCGCTGGGGGCGGCGTATTTGCGGCGCAATCCGAAGGCGCGGGTGCTGGGGATCGAGCGTGACGCCGGGCTGGCGGCGCAGGCGGCGTTGCGTTTGAGCGAGGTGGTGTGCGGCGATGTGGAGGCGGCGCCGATGCCGTTCGTGGTGCCAGCCGGGCTCGACTGCATCGTGTACGGCGACATCCTGGCGCATCTCGCGGACCCGTGGGGGGTGCTGGCGGCACAGGTGGGATACCTCAATCCGGAGGGGACCGTGCTCGTCTGCATGCCGAACATCGAGCACTGGTCGCTGGCGGCCCGGCTGCTGACCGGCACGTTCGACTATGAGGATAGCGGGCTGCTGAGCCGGGCGCATCTGCGCTGGTTCACGCCGCGGATGATGGGCGAGGCGCTGCGCCAGGCGGGGCTGCAGCTGGCGGATGTGGCGCCGCGTCCGGCTGCGCGCGCGCCGGCCGAGCGGTTCGTGACCGCGATCACGCCGGGGCTGGAGGCGATCGGCGTGGATCCGGCGGAATATCTCAACCGCGCCGCGCCGCTGCAGTTCATCTGGCGGGCGCGCCGGCAGGGGCCCGAGCGGCTCGAGCTGAGTGCGACCATGCTCGCACCGCTCGGCGGGGTCAGCGATGTCAGGGTGATCGAGCCGGTGCGGGCGCTGCGGACCGACAGCGCGCTGCTCGGGCAGATCGTGAGCGAGCCGGAGATCGACCCGTGCCTGCCCGCAGCGCCGCGCATTGCCGTACTGCACCGCCCGCTGCTGCTGGGCGATTCCGGGATCGCGCGCATCCGCGCGTTGATCGACAAGGACTATGTCGTGGTCAGCGAGTTCGACGACCATCCGTGTTTCATGCAGGAGCGCGGGGTGAACCTCGATGAGCTGCTGACGTTCCGCGCGGTGCATGCGGTGCAGACCAGCACGCCGGCACTCGCAGAGACGCTGCGGCCGCAGAATCCGGAGATGGGGATGTTTCCGAACGGTATTTTCGAGCTGCCGCCGATGCGCAATTTCATGCATCCCGAGCACATGACGCTGTTTTTCGCGGCGTTGAATCGCGGGCCGGACTGGGCGCCGCTGATGCCGGCGCTGAACGAGGTGGCGCGCGCGCTGGGGCCGCGTCTGCATTTTCACGTGCTGTTCGACGAGGCGTTTTTTGACGCGCTCGAGAGCCCGCATAAGCGGTTCGACCCGATGGCCGATTATGCGGGCTATATGCGGATGCTGGGCGAGGCGGAGATCGCCTTCATGCCGCTCGCCGATACGGCGTTCAACCGGGCGAAATCGGATCTGAAGTTCATCGAGGCGGGGGCGGCGCGGGTCGCGGCCCTGGCGAGCGAGGTGGTGTACGGGGAGAGCATCGAGGATGGGCGCACGGGGCTGATTTTCCGGGACGGGGCGGAGCTGCGTACGGCCCTGCTGCGTCTGCTTGCGTATCCGGAGGCGACGAAGCGCCTGGCGAATGCGGCGCGCGCCTATGTTTCGGGCGAGCGCATGCTGGCCTACCAGGTGGCCGCGCGCGCGGCCTGGTATCGCAGCCTGTGGGCGCGGCGCGGCGCGCTCAACGAGGCGCTGCGCCTGCGCGTGCCGGAGCTGTTTGCATGAGTGCCGGGCGCAGACAGCGCATCGCGGCGCATATCGAGATCACCTGGCTGCAGGGGGCGCCGGTTTTGGACACCTGCCCGAATTGCGGCGCTGCGGGACCGGTGACGCCGCTGCTCGGGATCGACTACCGGCCGCCGGGGGCCGAGCACCGGTTTGTGCTGCGGATCTGCCCGGTCTGCACGGCACGCTTTGCCGATGACCGGCGGATGATGGATTACGGGACGGACGAGCTGATCGAGATCGGCTGGCATGTCTACCAGGTGCAAATCGGCGCCGGGCTGTGGCCGATCGCGGCCCCTTTGACGCGGGTGAACAAGCCTGCCGGTGCGCGGGTGCTGGAAATCGGCGGTGCGTATGGCTTCGGGCTGGATTTCTGCGAGCACGCGCATGGCTGGCGGGGCGAGGGGTATGACCCCTCGCCGCTCGCCGAATTCGGCGCGAAGGCGCTGGGGGTGACCGTGCATCAGCGCTATTTCGGGCCGGCCGACCTCGCGAATGGCCCATGGGATGTGGCGATCGCGACCGAGGTGATCGAGCACCTGGCGGACCCGCCGGCCTTTCTGACGCTGCTGCGGGGGGCCTTGGGCGCGGCGGGGGTTCTCGTGCTGACGACGCCGGATGCCGCATGGATCACGCCGGAACTGGCAGCCGAGCGGCTGCTGCCGCTGCTCTCGCCGGGCGCGCATGCGGTGCTGCAGACCGCGCAGAGTTTGCGCATGGCATTGGCGGCGGCGGGGTTCGGGCATGTCGAAATCAGGCGGGAGGCGACATCGCTGATCGCCTATGCGTCGGTTGCACCGCTGGCGCTGGCGCCGGCGAGCGAGGCGGCGGCGGGGCGTGCGATGTTCCGGCGGTATCTGGTGGCGCGGAGCGCGGCAGCCGAGCCGGCGAGCGACTTGCAGCTCGGCCTCGCCGGGCGCGGCTTTTTCGAGGCGGTGAATGACGGCGACGCGGCGGCGGCGGCAGGCGCCTGGGCGGCGCTGGCGCCCGCGATCGCCGCACGCTTCGGGCTGGACCTCGAGGCTTTTGCTGGCCTTCCCGCCGCCGCGGCGGGCGCCGACCTTGCAGCCCTGGCGCGGCTGATGCCGCTCGGCCTAGGGATGATTTTGTTCGCCCGGGCGATGCAACAACTCGGCGCCGGCGTCGCACGGCCCGAGACGTTGCCGTTGCTGGCCCAGGCGGCCGCGGCGGTGGCGGCCCTGCAGGCCGCACTCGCCCAGCGCTCCCTGAGCGATGGCCTCAGCGCCGAGCTTGGCAGGGTTCTGCAGGTTGAGATCCTGCTTGGGCAGGCGGAGCTGGGCGATCCCGATGCCCTGGCCTCGATCCTCGCGCTCGAGGATGCCGCCGCGCTGCGGCGGGCGTTCTCGGCGCTGGTGAATGCCGGCCGCTACGAGGCGGCCGAGGCGCTTGGCGCCGCACCGGCCTTTGCCGCCGCTCTGGCGGCTGACGACGCGGCGGATGCCCGGCTGGCGGCCCTTATCCTCGACCTGCAACGCGGCCGCACCGCGGCGGCGCTGGCGCGCTTGATGGACTGGCGCCAGCGCGGCGCCGCGCCGGGGGACCTTGCGCCGTATCTGGCGGATGTTCTGGTACGGCTGGTCAACGAGGGACAGTATGACACCGCCGCCGCGCTCGCGGAGGATGGGTCGATCGAACGCAGCCTCCCGCAACTGCCGGCAACGCTTTGGCGGGATGGCCTCGCGGCGCTGCTGCTGCTCGACGTGCAGGCCGGGCAGACGGGGCGCATCGAGCAGCGCCTCGCCGCGGCCAAGGGCGGCGGCCTGCCGGCGCCCGAACTCGAGGCCGTGACGTTGAACGCCTTCGTGGCTCTGGTGAATGCGACCGCCTTCGCGCCGGCGGGCAAACTGCGCGCCGCCGTCGAGCCCATGCTGGTCAAGGCCCGGCCGCCTTATACCGCACCGCTGCGCAACGCGCTGTTCGCTGCCGGGATCCTGTACCTGCAGGCGCGCGCGGACTGGCGGCGGGGGGCGGCGGTGTTTTCCCGCCTGCGCGACGACGTGCTGAAAACGGTCGAGCCCGGGAGCACGCCGCCGGATATTTTCTGGCCCGCTCTGCGCGGCGAAATCCTGATCCTGCGGCGGCTGCGGCGGGACGCCGAGGCAGGGGCGCTGCTGGCGCATTGCCTCACGCGCTATCCCGGCGCGCCCGAGGATCTGGAGCCGCGTGCAGGTGCGGCGTGAACCGCACGCTCCGCAGCCGGCTTTATAAGCTCGCCATCGGCCTCAAATGGTGCAGCGTCGTCGCCCTCGCGCGCGGTCTGGGCGCGCTGCGCCGCCGCCGCCAGATCGTCAGCGTCTGGCCCGATGAACCACCGGCTTTCGGGCCGCGGCTAGCGCTGTTCATGCATTATGACCGGCGCGGCGCGCTGCGGCCGCAGGTGCTGGACTATATGCGCGAGCTCGCGTCCAACGGCCTCACCGTCGTGCTCGTCAGCAATGCCGGGCAGTTGCAGCCTGCCAGCCTGGCGGCCGCCCAAAACATCTGCGCGGCGATCATCATACGGCGCAACATCGGCTACGATTTCGGCGCCTGGGCGGACGCGCTCGAGCATTACGGGCTCCCTCATGCGGGCACGCAGGAAATCATCATCGCCAATGACAGCGTGTTCGGTCCCCTGCTGCCGCTCGGCGACACGCTGCGCCGGCTGGATTATGCCAAGGCCGACGTGTTCGGGCTGACCGAGAGCTGGCAGCGGCGCTATCACCTGCAATCGTTTTTTCTCGCTTTCGGGCCCCACGCCCTCGCATCGCCGGCGTTCAAAAAATTCTGGCGCGGGGTGCGGCCGGTGCCGCTCAAATCCTATGTCGTGCACGCCTACGAGGTCGGGATCAGCCAGGCGATGCTGCGCGGCGGCCTGCGCTGCGCCGCGCTCTGGGGCTATGAGGACCTGATCGGCCAGGTCAACCGCGAGGCGCTCGAGGCGCTGATCCTCGCCGAGGAAACCGCGACGGGCAAGGCGGACCCGGTGCAGATCACCCGCAAGCTGCAGGCGCTGCGCATCCGCGACAATGCGGCCCGGCGGATGGCGATGAACCCGACCTCGGATCTGTGGCGGCAGTTGCTGCTTTCCGGTTTTCCGTTCATCAAGCGCGAATTGCTGCGGGAAAATCCGGCGAAGGTTGAGGATGTGGGCGATTGGGCCGAGGTGGTGCGGGAGAGTCTGGCGACCGATCCGGAGCCGATCCGGCTTGACCTGCGCACCATGCTGAAGGGTGGCGCGCCCTGATCCGCCTCGCGGCGCGTCTGCTCGCGATCCTGCTCTGGACCATCGCCGCCATGCCGGTCCAGGCGGTGCTGATCAACATCCCGGGCCAGGGCAAGCAGCGCTTTGCGCGGACCTACTGGCGCGGCGTGGCATTCCTGCTCGGCCTGCGCCTCACCGTGCACGGGCGCCTCGCGACGCAGCGCCCCGTGCTGTTCATCGCCAACCATTGCTCCTGGCTCGACATCGTCGCCCTGGGCAGCGTGCTGCCGGGCTGCTTCGTCGCCAAGGGCGCGGTCGCGCACTGGCCGGTCATCAACGTGATCGCGAGACTGGGACGCACGGTGTTCGTCTCACGCGAGCGCAATACCGTCGGGCGCGAGCGTGACGGGCTGCAGAACCGGCTGGCGGCGGGCGATAACATCATTCTGTTTCCCGAGGGCACGACCTCGGACGGTACGCGGATCCTGCCATTCTCGCCTGCGTTTCTCGCGCTGGCGGCGGCACCGGCGCAACCTTATGTGCAGCCCGTGACGATCGTTTACGACAGGCTGGACGGGCTGCCGGTGCGGCGGTGGCAGCGGCCGATCATCGCCTGGTACGGCGATATGGACCTGATGCCGCATGCGAACGTGATCGGCCGGCGGCGCCGGCTGCATGCGACGGTGGTGCTCGATGCGCCGCTCCCACCGGGCGCGTATGCCAACCGCAAGGCGCTCTCAGCGGCGCTGGAAACGCGGCTCGCCGATAATGCGGCTGCCCTGCGCCAGGGGCGCGCGTGGTGACCACCGGGGTAGCGGCGTTCTACCAGTTTTTGCACCTGCGCCAGCCCGACGCCGTGCAGCGCGAGTTGCAGGCGCTGTGCGAGACGCTGGGTTTGCGGGGGACGGTGCTGGTCAGCCCCGAGGGCATCAACGGCACGCTCGCCGGGCCGCCGGCCGCAATCGAGGCGTTGCGCGCCGCTCTGCGCATGCCGACACCGGCACGACCCGCGCTACCGGACCTCGAATTCAAACGCTCCACCGCGCTCGACGCGCATTTCGACCGGCTGAAAATCAAGGTGAAACGCGAGATCATTACGTTCGGCCGCACCCTCGCCGCTGACACGCCGCGCGGCGTGCCGGTCGCGGCCGGTGACTGGAACGCGGTCGTCGATGATCCGGACATGCGGCTCGTCGATACGCGCAACGCCTTCGAGGTCGCCCTCGGCACGTTCAGGGGCGCGATCGATCCGGGGCTCACCAGCTTCAGCGATTTCAAGGATTTCGTGGACGAGGTGTTGAGCGCCGACAAGCAACGGCCGGTCGCGATGTTCTGCACCGGAGGTATCCGGTGCGAGAAAGCCAGCGCGTATATGCTGGAACAGGGTTTTGCCGATGTGCGGCAGTTGCAGGGCGGTATTCTGCGCTATCTCGAGACCATACCGGCGGATAGTAATCGCTTTGGCGGAAAATGTTTCGTGTTTGACCGGCGTGAGACGCTGGGTCACGGCCTGACATTAACGACACCGAACGTTCATCCAAATTTTCTTGACACGGCGCGGTTAAGCGAGGCGGATTATGCCTACGTTCAGGAGGGTTCCAACGGAATTGACCTTGACCAGCTTAACCAGCTCGACAACCTTGACCACCGAGGCTGCGACGCGTCTTTCCATCCGGCAAACCCGGATGGAATTTGAGTGATGAGCGCTGCGACCCCCGATCCTGTCATTCCGCATCAGACCGACACGCGTGCTGCGGCCAAAACCGCCAAAAAGCTCCACATCATCACCCATGGCTGCCAGATGAACGTGTATGACAGCGCGCGGATGGCCGACGTGCTGGCGCCGCTCGGCTACGCGCCTGTGGATGCGCCCGAGGGTGCTGACATGGTGATCATGAACACCTGCCATATTCGCGAACGCGCGGCGGAGAAGGTGTTTTCGGCCCTCGGGCGGCTGCGCGACATGAAGAGCGAGACCGGCGGGCGGATGATGATCGCGGTCACGGGATGTGTCGCCCAGGCCGAGGGCGAGCTGATCGCGCGGCGCGCCCCCTATGTCGACCTCGTGGTCGGCCCGCAGGCCTATCACCGGCTGCCCGAACTGATCGCGGCTGTGCACCGGACCCAGAAGATCGTGCTGGATACGGAATTTCCGGCCGCCCCAAAATTCGATTTCCTGCCGGAATTGGCCGCACCGCAGGGCGTTATCGCGAACCTCACGATCCAGGAGGGCTGCGACAAGTTCTGCTCATTCTGCGTCGTGCCCTATACGCGGGGCGCGGAGGCGTCGCGCCCGGCGGCAAGCGTGATCGCGGAGGCGCGCCGGATGGTGGCGCAGGGCACGCGCGAGATCGCGCTGCTCGGGCAGAACGTGAACGCTTATCATGGCGAAGGGCCGGACGGCGCGACCTGGAGCCTCGCCCGGCTGCTGGATGCGCTTGCCGAGATCCCCGAACTCGCGCGGCTGCGCTACACGACCTCGCACCCCTCGGATATGAGCGAGGACCTGATCCTGGCGCATGGGCGCAACCCGAAACTCATGCCGTTCCTGCATCTGCCGGTGCAGTCCGGCTCGGATAAAATCCTCGCCGCGATGAACCGCAAGCACAAGGCCGATGATTTCCGGCGGATCATCGCGCGGCTGCGCGAGGTGCGGCCGGACATGGCGTTCACCTCGGATTTCATCACCGGCCATCCGGGCGAAACCGATGCGGATTTCGCGGCGACCATGGCGCTGGTGCGCGAAACGGGGTTCGCGCTCGCCTATAGCTTCAACTACTCGCCGCGCCCGGGCACGCCGGCCGCCGCCCTGCCGCAGCTCGACCAGGCGGTGAAGGATGCGCGGCTGTATGAATTGCAGGCGGAACTGCGGCGCCAGCAGGATGCGTTCAACGCCGCGACCGTCGGGCTCACCACGCCGGTGCTGTTCACCGGCCGCGGCCGGCATCCCGGGCAGATCGCGGGGCGTTCGCTCTACACCCAGCCGGTCGTCATTGAGGTCGACACCGCGACCGGGGCGGCGCCGCTGCCCGGCGAGGTCCACATGGTCAAGGTCACGCACGCCAATCCCAACTCCCTTCTCGGACAACTGGATACAAAGGAGCTTATCGCCGCTTGAGCCAGATCATCGCGTCTCCGGCTACCCCATCCGCCCTGCCCCCGCGGTCCCTCACCCTCACCTTCGGCAACAATGCGCTGCTGCCGTTGCTGCTCGGCGATCATGACCGCCACCTCGCCCGGATCGAGCAGCGCCTCGGCGTCCGGCTCGCCTGCCGCGGCAACCGCGTCTCGATCACGGGTTCAGGACAGCAGGTGGCCGCCGCCGAGGCCGCTCTGGCCGCACTCTACCGGCAGCTGGAGCGAGGCGAGATGATCGATGGCCCGAAGGTGGATGCCGCCCTCCGGCTGACCGACCCGACCGCGGATCCGCGCCTGCCGCTCTCCGACCTGCCGGCGATCCGCACCCGCAAAGGGGCGGTCGGCCCGCGCAGCGCCGCCCAGACCGCGTATATCGACCTGCTGGCGCGCCACGAAATGGTGTTCTCGATCGGCCCGGCCGGCACCGGCAAAACCTACCTCGCGGTCGCGCAGGCCGTGGCGATGCTGACCTCCGGCAAGGTCGACCGCATCGTGCTCTCGCGCCCGGCGGTGGAAGCCGGCGAACGCCTGGGCTTTTTGCCGGGCGACATGAAAGAGAAGGTCGACCCGTACCTGCGGCCGCTCTACGACGCGCTGAACGACATGCTGCCCGGCGACCAGCTCGCGAAACGCATGGCGATCGGCGAGATCGAAATCGCGCCGCTCGCCTTCATGCGCGGCCGGACGCTGGCGCACGCCTTCGTCATCCTGGACGAGGCGCAGAACACCACACCCGTGCAGATGAAAATGTTCCTGACCAGGATGGGCGAGGGCACGCACATGGTGATCACCGGTGACCTCTCGCAGATCGACCTGCCCGCCGGGACGCGCTCGGGCCTCGCCGATGCGCTCGATACGCTGGAGGGGATCTCCGGGATCGGCGTGGCGCGCTTCAGCAATACCGACGTGGTGCGCCACCCGCTGGTGGGACGGATTGTGGAGGCCTACGACCAGCGGCATGCGGCGGCGAAGGAGCATGCGCGGGAGAGGCAGGCTTAAAGGCGTTTAGGTAAGCGCTCATTTTGTGAACAAAAGAAGCAAAAAACTTCATGAGTTCGCGACTGTGCCGGGATGCCGCCTACGTCTACGCCCCAAGGTGGGCAAAAAAACTACTTTTTGTTCGCAAAAAGTCGTGGTTTTTGCCTTTCCTGTCCTTCGACTATAAACCCACCCTCATGGAACCTGGAAGTACCCGCCCCCCTTCATGGGGGGGTGAGATGACGGTCACCGAGCGGCGCTGGCGGGCGCATATTCGCAATCTGCCGCACCTCGTCGGAAAAGCGATGGAGGCCGCCGGCAGTACCGCCGATGTCGTCCTCACCGACGATGTCACAGTGCGACGGCTCAATTTCCGCGACCGCGGGCGCAACAAACCGACGAATGTGCTCACCTACGAGCATCCGGCCGAGGTGATCCTCGCGTTTGGCGTGGTGCGGCGGGAGGCGATCGAGGCCGGGCGCAGCATGGCGGCACACCTCGCCCACCTGCTGATCCACGGCGCGCTGCATCTGCAGGGGTTCGACCACCACCATGCAGGTGAGGCGCGGCGCATGGAGGCTGCCGAAGCACGTCTGCTGGCGCGGATCGGAGTTGCAAACCCATGGAAAAACCGTTGAGTTCGGCGCTTGGGCGATTGCTCGGCCGGCTGCGCACCACCGAGCAGTCGGTCCGCGAGTCGATCGCCGAACTGGTGCAGGAGGCCGCCGCCGAGCACGAGGCGGGCGCCGCCGGCGAGACGGCCGGCCTGAACCTGCAGGAGCGCGCACTGATCGCCAATGTGCTGCGCCTGCGCGAGATCACGGCCGATGACGTGATGGTGCCGCGCCCCGACATCATCGCGATGCGCGCGGACGTGACGCTCGACCAGGCGATCGACCAGCTGCGGCGCGAGGGGCACTCGCGCATGCCGGTGTTCCGCGAGCATCTCGATGACCTGATCGGCATGGTCCATATCAAGGACGTGTTCGCCTATAACGGGCCGCGCGAAGCCTTTTCCGTCGAGACAATCCTGCGCAAGCCGCTGCTGGTGGCGCCCCAGATTGGCGTGCTCGACCTGCTGCTGCAGATGCGCCAGACGCGCACGCATCTCGCACTCGTGGTCGACGAGTATGGCGGGATCGACGGGCTGGTGACGATCGAGGACCTGGTCGAGACCATCGTCGGGGATATCGCGGACGAGCATGACGAGGTCGAGGGGCCGATGCTGGTCGAGCGGCAGGACGGGGCGCTGGATTTGAACGCGCTGCTGCCGGTCGGGGATTTCGAGGCCAAAATGGGACCGGTGCTGTCGGAGGATGAGCGCGCCGCCGATATCGAGACGGTGGGCGGGCTGGTGTTCAACCTCGCCGGGCGCGTGCCGACGAAGGGCGAGATCATTCCGCACCCTTCCGGCACGGAGTTTCTGGTGCTGGAAGCGGACGCCCGGCGGATCCGGCGGCTGCGCGCCAGGCGGACGGCAACGCCCGAGGCTGAAGAAGTGGCCGCCCGCGACGAGTCTTAAGAGGTTATTCTGGAATTTTCTATGACTGAAACAAAAACCTTGGCCGCGATGCCGCTGGAATTCATCCTCGGCCTGACGGCGTTTGCGGCCGGCGCGGTCGATGTCATCACCTTCGCCCGGCTCGGCGGCATCCTCGCCTCCGCGATGACCGGCAACCTCGCCTTCATGGGCTACTACCTCGGCGGTTTTTCCTTCTACAAAGCGCTGGGCTCGGCGATCGCGCTCGGCGGCTTCGTCATGGGCAGCGCGCTCGGCACGCTCGCCACCGCGAAACGCCCGCAGGCGCCGGCCCTGCGCCTGCTGCTAGGCGCCGAGGTTGCCCTGCTCGCCGCGGCCGTCATCGTCTGGTTCACGACGGCACACCATCCCGGCACGGTCAGTGCATTCGGGGTGGTCATTCTGCTGGCGATGTCGATGGGGCTGCAGAGCATCGTCGGCAAGCGGGTGAACCTGTCGAGCATCCCGACCGTCGTGTTCACCAGCACGCTGACCAACATCGTGATCGCCGTCACCACCATGTTGGCGAGCGGGAAGTACGAAGTGCCGGAAGACACGGCCAGGCAATGCCGGTCGTTCATCCTGTATTTCACGGGGGCGCTTGCAGCCGGGTTCGCCGTGCATTTTCAGGTGGCCGCAGTTATTTTCCTGCCGATGCTGGCGGCGGCGGGCGCGTTTACGGCGAGCAAGTAAGCGCTTCTTTTTTGAAAAAAAGAAGCAAAAAACCTTTGCCACGCTTGGACCTGGGCGTTGCCGCCGTCACCGCCCACGGCCCAAAGTTATAAAGTTTTTTTGCTACTTTTTGTTCACAAAAAGTAGTCCCTCACTTCATCCCTTCACAAAACCTCTGAATCCTGGCGCAAGCTTCCTTAAGCGCCTCCGTCGACGTCGCATAACTGATCCGAAAATGTCCCGGATAGATAAACGCGGCACCATGCACCGCGGCCACGCCCTCCTCGTCCAGCAACGCTGTCACAAAGTCCTCGTCGTTGTTGATCTTGACGCCCTTGGCCGTGGTTTTGCCGATGCAGCCGTGGATCGCCGGAAACACATAGAACGCGCCTTCCGGTTTGTGGCAGGTAATGCCAGGTGCGGCGTTGAGCAGGTCGACCACAAGGTCACGGCGCTCCTTGTACACCCGCGTCATTTCATGCAGCGCGTCTTCCGGTCCGTTGAGAGCGGCGACGGCGGCAGCCTGGCTGATCGATGAGGTGTTGGAGGTCGACTGCCCCTGCAGCTTGTCCATGGCTTTGATCAGCGCGAGCGGCGCGCCGCAATAGCCGATGCGCCAACCGGTCATCGCATAGGCTTTCGAGCAGCCGTTCATGGTGATGGTGCGCTCGCGCAGCTTGGGCTCGACCTCGACGATGGTGGCGGCCCGGAAACCGTCATAGGTGAGCTTTTCGTAGATGTCGTCAGTGAACACCCACACATGCGGATGGCGCAGCAGCACATCGCAGATCGGCCGCAAATCTTCGGCGGAATAGGCCGCACCGGTCGGGTTGCTCGGCGAGTTGAGGAAGAACCACTTGGTCCTGGGGGTAATCGCGGCGTCGAGGTCCTCGGCGCGCAGCTTGAAACCGGAATTCTGGCTGCAGGGGACGAACACGGGCGTGCCTTCCGCGAGGGCGACGATGTCCGGATAGCTGACCCAGCAGGGTGTGGGGATGATGACCTCGTCGCCGGCCTGCACGGTGGCGAGCATCGCGTTGAAAATCACCTGCTTGCCGCCGGTCGAGATGATGATTTCCTCGGGCTTGTATTCGAGCCCGCTATCGCGCCGGAATTTCTCGGCGACGGCTTTGCGCAGCGCCGGCGTGCCCGCGACGTCCGTGTATTTCGTGTCGCCCGCCATGATGGCGTCGATCGCGGCCTGCTTGATGTGCGGCGGCGTATCGAAATCCGGTTCGCCGGCGGAAAGGCTGATGATGTCGCGCCCGGCCGCCTTCAGGGCGCGCGCCTTCGCGGAAATGGCAACGGTGGCGCTGGGGCTGATGCGGTTCAGGCGGTCGGCGATCATGGTCTTGTCCGGGCTCCACGGTGTTGGGAAACGGCGAAACCCTAGACCCAGGGCGTCAGGGGCGCAAATGCGGGCCGCCCAGCCATTGTTGTTTCGTTATATTAACGATATGCTGCCGGACGGCTTTGTGAACGCACCGGTCGGGAGGTCCTTGATGGCCAGCAGCCAAGTGTTTCGAATGACGCTCTTCGCGGCGGTCTCCGTGCTCGGCTGGGGGATGGGGGCGCAGGCGCAGACCCAGGCTGGAAGCATGGCTCCCATGCCCGTGGTTGCGGCTGGCAAAACACCGGCGGACCCGCTGCCATCGGCGGACCGGTTCAAATCAGCGGCGGCCGCGGCGTCGCATTGTCCGGGGGACACGGTGGTGTGGTCGACCCTGTCAAAGGGCAGGAGCTTTCATCTGCCGGGCACGAAGCGGTACGGCACCACCAAGCACGGCGCCTATGTCTGTGAGCATGACGCGCTGGCGTTCGGCTTCCATCCCGCCAAGTCCTGAGCACATCTCCGACCACGGGACCTTGCCCGCCGCCGCCGCCCGGAGTGAAATGCCCCCAAAAGCGAGGGAACCTAAAAATGCTCGATACCGTGGCGCGTCCAGGCCAGACGGAAACGACGACCGACGTGCTGGTGGTGGGCACGGGCTTTGCCGGCCTTGCGATGGCAATCCGGCTGCAGGAGGCGGGGTTTTTCGACGTGCTGCTGCTCGAGAAGGGCATGGATGTCGGCGGCACCTGGCGCGACAACACCTATCCCGGCTGCGCCTGCGACATCCCGTCGCACCTGTACTCGCTCTCCTTCGCGCAGGCCGGCGAATGGTCGCGGCTATATCCCCGCCAGCCGGAGCTGCTCGCCTATCTGCGCCGCGTCGCGGACACCTACGGCCTGCGGCCGCGCATCAGGTTCAACACGACCATGCAGGGCGCGGTCTGGGATGCGGCGGCCGGCGTCTGGCATGTCGAGACCGACCGGGGCCGGTTTCGCGCGAGGGTCCTCATCTCGGGTGCTGGCGCGCTGCACATCCCGGCGGCACCCGCGCTCCCCGGCCTCGAGACTTTCAGGGGCAAAACCTTCCACTCGGCGCAATGGGACCCGGGTTTCGATCCCGCGGGACAGCGGATCGCCGTGATCGGCACCGGCGCGTCGGCGATCCAGATCGTCCCCGAGCTCGCCAAAACCGCGGCCGAACTAAACGTCTACCAGCGCACGCCTGCCTGGATCATGCCCAAGCCCGACCGCGCATTCTCGTCGCTGGAACGCGCCCTGTTGCGCCTTCCGCCATACCGCGCGGCCTTCCGCAAGTACCTGTTCATGACGCACGAGCTGCGCGTGCTGGCCTTCATGGGCAACAAGCGCGCGCAAAACGTCGCCGCGCGCATGGCCAGGGCGCATCTGGCGGCGCAGGTCAGCGACCCCGCATTGCGCGAAAAACTCTCACCGACCTACGAGATGGGATGCAAGCGCGTGATGATCTCCAACGATTTCTATCCGGCGCTGACCCAACCGCATGTGCGCCTGGTGACGGACCCGATCACAACAATCAGCGCGAGCGAGATCACCGACGCGCAAGGTGTCGCGCGCGCCGTGGATGCGATCGTGTTCGCGACGGGGTTCGAGGTGACGTCCGCATACCGGCACATGAATATCGCGGGTACGAACGGCCGCTCGCTCGCCGCCCTCTGGGATGAGACCGGGCTACAGGCATTCAACGGCCTCGCCGTATCAGGGTTTCCGAACTATTTCCTGCTGCTCGGCCCGCATACCGGGCTCGGCCACAACTCCGTCGTGATCATGATCGAAGCGCAGGTCGGCTACATCGTAGACCTGCTGACGCAGATGCGCAGCGCCGGCGTGCAGGTGGCGGATGTGCAGCCCGCGGCGCAGACCAGGTTCGTTGACATGGTCGCGCAGCGCCTGGGCGGCACCGTCTGGCAGGATGGCGGTTGCGATAGCTGGTACAAGGACCGGCACGGCCGTGTATCCGCGATCTGGCCCGGCTCGGCCGCCGCCTATCAGAAGGCGCTGCGGCGTGCGGATTTGCGGGACTACGCGTTTGCGACTACCGAGGTCGCGCGACAAACCGCCTGAGGAGAGCTAGGACATGGCCGAAACCAACATCATTACCATGCCGTCCGGCGTGAAATACGAGGACCACGTGGTCGGCACCGGCGAGATGCCGGTCAAGGGCCAGACGGTGACGGTGCACTACACAGGGTGGCTGGATGACAACGGCGCCAAGGGGAAAAAATTCGACTCCTCGCGCGACCGCGGCGACCCGTTCAGCTTCAAGCTCGGCGTGCAGCAGGTGATTTCGGGCTGGGACCAGGGTGTGGCGACGATGCAGGTCGGCGGCCAGCGGACGCTGATCATCCCGGCCGAGCACGGCTACGGGCAGCGCGGCGCTGGCGGTGTCATTCCGCCGGGGGCGACACTGATTTTTGACGTTGAGCTGATTAGTTTTAAGTAAGCACTACTTTTTGTGAACGGGCTTCAACTGCGTCACAGCCCGTGACCCAGCATATAATTGGGGTCTGGGGCCTCTCGGCCCCAGCGGGTCCAGGGCAGAGCCCTGGCCTTACCTCGGCAAATAAGTAACCGCCTTCTCCTGGCTAGGCTTGCGCGTGATCCGCCGCCGGTCCCTCGCCGCGCGCACCATGTCGCGAAAACATATCCGCACCGCCTCCGGCTGACCCGTCCGGCGATCCAGCGCGCGCAGGCAGAAATGCACCTGCGCCATATTCTGGTAATAGTCGGTGAACGCGTAGTTGAGCGCGCCCCCCGCAACGGCGCCGGCAACCGGCACCGCCTGCGCGAGAAACTTCTCAGACAGCACGAGGCCAAAACGCCCCGCCGCACTCTTCATCAGCAGATTGAGTGCCAGGTGGTTCATCCCGACCCGCGTGACCCAGTAGCCGATCTCGGTCTCGTCATCGTTGTCCGATGGGCCGCCGAATGCCAGCACCTCGAGGCAGGCGCGCTTGGTGCCCTCGCTCTCGATATCCTCGCCGCTATCGCGCGCCACCTCCGCGATCGTGCGCAGGATCGTTGTCGTGGTGAACGGGATATCGAACAGCACGCCCGGCAGTCCGACGAAACCCGAGGCAACGCCGCTCGCTGCGGTCGCGAGCCGGTGCGCACCATTCTTGCGCGGCGTCTTCGAACGCGCGATCCGCGGCACCGCCGTCAGCCCGAAGGTCGCAAGGCCGTAACTGTTCCAGAGCGTATCCTCGACCGCGTCCTGAGCGCGCGCCGTCAGCTCCGTCCACGCCTCGCCGCCGAAACGGTCGCCGGCTTTGGACAGCCGGCTGCGCAGCGCTTCGATCCGGCGGCCGAACATCGCTGTCAGCCGCATCACCAGCCCGCGTGAATCCGCCATCAGGATGGCGGCCCGCCACAACTGGTCCTGCTCGCTCGCGGTGAGAAAGCTGGCGCTATCGGCCAGCATGTCGGGCATGGGATGGTATGTTTTCATGTCCGGACAGACATGTGGTCTGCCGGACATGACTCAAGTGAAGATACGGAAAGGCACCGTTATTCGGCGGCGCCAACCGCCTTCACAGCCTGCACGATTTCAGCGAACGCCGGCGCGTCATCGAACGCGATCGCCGCCAGCACCTTGCGGTCCAGCTCAAGCCCGGCCTGCTTCAGGCCGAAAATGAACTGACTGTAGGTCATGCCATGCTCACGGACGGCGGCGTTGATGCGCTGGATCCAGAGCGAGCGGAACTCGCGCTTCTTGACCCGGCGGTCACGATACGCGTAGCGCAGGGCCTTCTCAAGGCGCTCCAGCGCGATGCGGTAATTGGTGGACGAGCGGCCGACGAACCCCTTCGACTGCTCAAGAACCTTCTTGTGCCGGGCATGCGTGGTGACGCCCCGTTTGACACGTGCCATGTTTCAGCCCTCCCCTTAACCGAGACCGTAGGGGGCCCATTGCTTGACGGTCAGCCCGTCAGCATGGGTCAGCGTCTGGCTGCCGCGGTTCTGGCGCTTGGCTTTCTGGCTGCGCGCCATCAGGTTGTGCCGCTTCTTGCCGGGACCGGCGAGCACCTTGCCGGTGGCCGTAATCTTGAATCGCTTCTTGACCGATGACTTGGTCTTCATCTTTGGCATTTTGGTCTCCTGTCGCTTAAACCCCACCCGAAGGCGAGGCTCCCGAATATCGGGGCGGCGGCCAGGCATGCCGAAGGGCCCGGGCGCGCACGCATCACGTTTTACGGTGAAGCGGGGCGTATAGTCGCTGGACCAGGCCCTGACAAGGGCGCCCGGCGCATCTTGCCAGGCATCGTCGGTGCGGCGAGACTCTGCCGCATGGATGCAACGCCGCCGGACGGCGCAAAACTTTACGAGGCAGCCCTCAACCACCTAGCGCGCTACGCCGCGACCGAAACCGGCCTCGCGCGCGTGCTCGCCCGCCGTATCGACCGCTGGGCCCGCCTCAAAAGCGAAACCGAGGACGCGGAGAGTCTCGCCGCCACGGCCCGCCAGGCCAAGGCCGCCATTCCCAGTGTGATCGCGCGGCTGCGCGACATGGGCGCCCTCAATGACGAGGCCTTTGCCGCCTCGCGCGCCAAACGGCTGGTACGGGCCGGAAAATCCCGCCGCGCCACACTCGCGCATCTGGCCGCCAAGGGCATCGCCGGCGCGCGGCTGGAAGACGACCCCGCTCGCGAACTCGCCGCCGCCTGCGCGTATCTGCGCCGCCGCCGTGCCGGCCCGTTTGGCGACGCGCCAGCGCACAAAATACTCGCGGCCATGGCACGCGGCGGTTTTGCGCAGAGCGTGGCGCGACAAGCCCTCGCTCTCGACCGGGAAGCGGCCGAAGAGCTGATCAAAGGGCTGCAGGCGTAAGCAAGCGGTTGTTTTCTGAAAAAAGAACCAAAAAACTTTTGATTACTGGCGCCGGTGATCGTGAAACCACCAGCGCCAAAATTTTTTGCGCAGCTTATTTTCAAAAAAAATGACCGCTTACTTCGCAAGCGCCGCCCTGATCGCCCCCACATGCGCCCGGCAATCCTGCCCCGCCTCCCACAGGCTCACGATATACTCTGCCACCACCGCCTGGGAGCTGGTTTCCGGCACCTCCGGCGCAGCCGCGCAATCCAGCAGCGAGACCGGCACATCCGGCGTAACGGTCACGATCCGCGTCGGCGGCGGCGCGCCGCCACATCCGGCGAGCGCCAGAACCGCCACCACAATCGCCGCCTTCACGGCGCGTTACCCTGCAGCGCCCGCAGGCTATCGAGTGTCTGCGCGAGCACCGGCGCCACCTGCCCATTTTCACCGGGCGATGACGCCGTTATCGCCGTCGCGATACGCCGTGTCGCCATCCCATCCGCCTGGCTCTGCGCATCCAGCCTCTGCAGCGCCACACCCATCGCCGCCTGCTGCTTCTGGCCCGCCGCGAGCGCCGCCGCATCCGCCTGATTGGTCGCACCCAGCGCGGCATTGGCCGTCGTCGCGTCGGCCAGCTCATGGCGCAGCACCATCACATACAGCAGCAACCCTGCCGCCGCCCCGCCCGCCGCCAGATACGGCGCCAGCGGTCCCAGAAATTTCAACACGATCGCCATCATGGCGCGCCCTCCATCAACCGCCCCGTCACCTGATCAACGCTCGCCGCCACATCCGGCGTCCACCGCGCCCGCAACCCGAATCCCGCCGAGGTCGCCCCCAGCAGCGTCCCCATCCCCGCGCCGAACCCGAATGCGTCAAAGTTCTGGCCATGCACCCCGACCGCATAGATCTCGAGCCCGAAGAACACGGCCGCTCCCACCATCGAGATCACCGCCTGCTCGTCCGACCGGCCCTGACAATCCGTCGCGAGCGCTTTGAAAAAGGCCCTCACGTCATGATCTCCCCCGCGAGGCAAATGATCCGCCGCGACCAGCCCAGCCCAAAATTCGCCCAGGCGGGCAGTCGCGCGTAGAAATCCAACCGCCGCGCCAACGCCTCGCGCGCCAGGCTCACGGCGTTCCCATCGTTCAGCGCCGCCAGGCTCGCCGGTCCCAGCGCGCCATCCGCATCCTGCCCCGCCGCCTGCTGCAACCACATGACCGCCCGGCGCACGCCCGCATTTACGGCGGCGTCGAAGCCCACCAGCGCCAGCGGCAGCGCGATCTCATCGCCGTGCAGCCGCGCCCAATAATCCCGCCGGTAGATCGCCTCGGCGTCGCCCTCCGACAGTGCGGCGATATCAAGCAGCGGATACGCCGCCGCACTGATGCCAAACTTCGTGCCGCGCCGTTCGCCCCGGCCGATCGCGCCACCCGTCCAATTGCCCGGGTCCGCCGCATTATCCGAAAACCCGCCCTCCGCACTCAACGTGAAGGCAAAACACCTTCCAAAATTATCCATGGAACAGGCTCGCCAGCAGCCCGCCGCACGCCGCCGAAAGCACGCTGATCAGCATCATACTGGTCCGCCGCTCGGCGTCGCGCTCGCCGCGTATGCGCGAAATATCCACCCGCAGATCGCTCAACGCCGCCCCGAGCTCGTCGGCCTTGGCGAATAACTTGTTCAGCAGCTGGTCTTCCTGCGCGAGATAACGCACGCGCCAGGCCTCCAGCGAATCCGCCTTGCTCTCCAATATGCCAATATCCTGGCGGATACCGCTCACATCGTTGCGCAGGCCAGCAATATCCAACCGCAAGCCAGCGATGGACTCCATCTCCATGTTCAGTCCTTCTGATGAGAGCAATAGGCGTCGAGGCTGACGCGAAAGCGTCACTCTGAGCGCTTTCGCAGCCCCTAAGGCGTGTCGGACAGAATGATAGGGTAGGCCGTGGCCTGCAGCGGCAGGTTCAGGCTCCAGGCGCTACCCAGATCGTTGCCGATGTTCCAGTTCGCAGGCGGGCTCAGGCTCGCCGCGTTATCGGTCACAGCATCGCCCCGCCCGATCTGCGCGCTGCCATAGGGGTAGAAGAACAGCACATCCGGCGACGCATTCGTGATCGGCGCCGACAGCGTCACCGCCACATGCGTGGCATCGACCCTCGCAGCGGCGGTTGCCATGATGATGTTGCCCGGCATCGCCACGCTGCCGCCATCCATCACCACGAACCCCGCCCCATTCGCCGCCTGCAACGGCACCAGCAGATCGTTCCCGCAATCATGGCTGACCGTCAGCACTAGGCCGGTGTCAGAGGCCCGGTACACATGCGTGATCTGCGGTCCCCCTTTCACCGGCACGCCGCTCGCCGGCAGCAGGCTGGCGGCAATGCTATCCGACAGCCCGAGCGACACCGCCGCCCGCCCCGCCGCATGCGCGCCGATCCGCCCATAGCGCAGCAAATCCGGCTCATCGCGATGCTCGGGGTCACCCCCCGTGAACAGGCCGGTCGTCGGATCATAGGCCGAATTCAGCGGATCCGAATCCGCTGTCTGCGCCGCAAATACGATGATGTTATTGGCGCTGACGGCCGCCAGATCGGCAATGGATTCCCTGACCATCTGCACGCCATCGGTCGTCTCATACGGGATGGCGTTCCAGGCCAGCAACGGCAGGCTCGCCGCCGTCCGCCCCAGCAACGCCCGCGTCAGCGCCAGCAGCCGCAGCACCGAGCCCTTGTAAAGCGCCTTGTTGGCATAGGGCATCGTGCTGTCCTGCTCCGACCACGGCCAGACCAGGAACGCGATATCCGCCAGGTCCACCGCAGGCACCAGCGCGCTGCTGCCGCTCAGATACGCCGTCAGCGCCGTGAAATCCGGCCCGCCGCTCCAGGTCGAAGGATCGGATCCATCCCCTGGATTGGTGAGGAAGGTGCCATTCCCAACGCCCGGCGGAAACAACGGCGGCGACGAGTTCGAAATCGGATGCCCCGAGATCACCGAATACCGGTTGGGCGTGATATACGTCCCCGACGCCGCCGCCGTGAACGCGTAGGCGGCCGCCCCGAGATACCAGGCAATCCCCTGCGCCAAGGCGAGCGGCGCGCCCGCATTGATGAACCACGCCGCGTTCGATTGTCCCATGATCAGCAAATTCACGCCGCGCCGCGCCCCCAGCACCCAGCGCGCCTGCGCTGCGATCAGCGTCGCGATATCAGCCGCCCCCAGCGCCCGCTCCCACGCCGCCGCCTCATGGAACCAGCACTGCGCGCCGCCCTGGATGGTGCCGTCATGAAACAACATGACCGGCGCCAGCGCGCTCGCCGGCAGCGGATTCGCAACCCCGGCCGCGACCTGCACGCCATCGAGCCAGACATCGACACCAACGCCGGGGGTGTTTCGCAGAATGATCGCATGGCTATGCCGGCGCGCCAGCGTCGCCGTCAGCACAGTCGGCGTCTTCGCCGTCGGAAACAGCGTCAAGTTCGTCCCCGCGGCGCTGTCGGCCTGCAGGATCGTGGTGCCAGTACCCGCGGTCGTATGGATCAGCGGAATCGGGTCGGCATTGACGTAATACGTCCCCTGCCGCCCGTTCGGCCGCGTCCACACGAGATACCGCGTCCACGCGGCCCCGGCCCCCAACTCCAGCCGGGGATGCGACAGCCCCCAATCCGCATCGAGCGTGGGCCCGTACGTGACAATCGCCGCATCCGGCGCGCCGGCTGCCCCCAGATACCCATTCACCCGCGGCGCCGCGATGGTCGCCGCCGGTGCCGTATCGGCGCTGATATGATACGGCGTCAGCGGGTTGGCGCCGCCCGACTTGTCCTTGACCGCGGCGACAACAGCCAGGCTGGCACTTACCGGCGCCCCGTTCTGGTCCAGCAGCCCGCTCAGCAGCCCCGCATCCCACCACCCTGAAAGCCCGGCGATCGACGAGGGATATGGCCCCGTGAACAGCCCGGCCGGCGGCGTGCTCCCCGCCGGCAGCGGCGCCGCCAGCACCCGGATCCCCCCGCTCGCGACCGGCGACCCCGGCTCGTTGAACAGCAGGCCCATCTCAGCTGACCGCGATGGTAAAGCTGCTCACCGTCGGACTGCCACCGGCCGTATTCTCCACCCATACATAATAGGTGCCCGCCACCGCCGGCGTCGGATAATACACGGCCCACAACGCGTTACCGTAAATGACTGACGCCGCTTCCCAACCAGCACTTGGCACAACCGTCCCCGACGTCGAGAGCGCCACCTGCGTGGGGACATTCTGTGCCGGCGTGATCGCGCCATTCAGCGGGATCGTGCTCACCCCGTGCACGTACGAGCCTCCGGGATTGTTGACCCCATAGCTCAGCGCCGCACCGGCCGTCACAGCAATCGCCGCCGACACATTGCTAAGCCCCGTGGCCGGATCCTGCGCCCACGCGTAATAAGTCCCGGCCGCCGCCGGCGTCAGCGCCGCACTATACACCCCGCCGCTATTGGTCGCCGCGCTCCACCCGGTTGTCGGCACGGCCGTGTTCTGGCTGGCGAGCTGCACGTTCACGGCATCGCCCACCGGCGCCACGCTCCCGCTCACCGTCAGCGCCGTCCCGGCCGCGCCTGCCGCCGGTGCGGCGATGGTCAGTGACGCCGCCACCACGGTAATGGCTCCCGAAACCGCGGTAACGGCCGGTGCCGCGACCTGCTGCGCCCACACATAAACCGTACCCGCCGCGCTCGGTGTCAGGCTCGCCATCCACACGCCCGCCGCCACCCCGGCACTTACCCACACAGTCGGCGCGACCGTCGCACTGCCCGACAGCCCAACCTGCACGGCATTGCTCGCCGGCGACACAGCCCCCGACACCGCGATCGGCTCGCCCAGCGGCGCAGTCAAAGGCAACGCTGCAATACTGAGTGAAGGTGCCACCACGGTAAAACTGTTCGAGACGCCGATCACCGCCACGTTGCCGTGGTCGCGCACCCTGATTGCATACGTCCCCGGCGCCAGTCCGGCCGCACTGAAACTATACGCATTCGTTGTGATCACGAGGCCAGTCGCCGCCACCCAAGTCACGCCGCCATCGACCGAATAATCGAGCGCCGTCGGCGCATCGTTGAACACCCCGCCACTGACGCTGAACGCGGTACTCGCAGCCGGCGCCGAAATGCTCGCAACCGTCAAGGTCGGTGCGTTCGGCACAACACCGCTCCACCACACCAGCGAGCCGCCGGAATAGCTGAACCCCAGCAACGTCGTCGCGGCACCCGGCGGCAGCGTCGTACTGCCGGACCCCGAGCTTATACCCGTCCCCATCGTGATCGGACCAGGTGCGAGATTGATCAGCGTACAGAAAAACCCCGGCCCTGTATTATTGAAATTCGCCGTCAGCGTAAGCGCTGAACTCGCGACCAGTATCCGGTCATTATGCTCGGTGGCATCCAACACCGTATTGCTGGTCAGTTCGACAACCCCCTGCTGCACGCTCGGCAATTTGCCCTGCACATAGGTCCAGATCGCGCCAAAACTCTGCGTGCTCAGCGTGTTGCCGCCCTGCGCCACCAGCAGCTCGTCGCTATCGGCGGCGGGACCGGCCGCCGGCAGCTGGTTGATCGTCTGCCCGCCGAGAAACTGCCCGTAGGTCATCCAGGCGAGCCCGCCGTTCTGCCACAACGCGACATAGTCCGAAGCGCCGATCGAGCTCGCTGAATTACCGGCCTGCGGCCCCGTCAGCCCGGCGCCCGCGGGCCCCGGCGCCCCCACGGCCCCGCTCGGCCCAGCCGGACCCGCCGCCCCCTGCGGGCCAGCCGGCCCCGCGAGCGAGGACACCGTCACCGTGATCACGCCATTCCCGTCGATCGCAACCCCGTTGCCGGCCGAAAACAACCCGCGCAGTGCCGCCATCGGCAGCAAGCCCGGCGCGCCCGCCGCACTGATCACGATGTCATCGGAAAGCGCGAGTGCCGCCTGCACCGGAAACCCGGCATGGTCCGCGCCATCGGCACTCAAACTGCCGCCGCCCAGCACCAGCCCGGTGCCAACGCTTATCGCTTCGGGAGCCCCGGCGCCGGTACTCTGCCGTCCGAGCAAATCCCCCATCGGGACGCTGATGACGGTCTGCAGGTTCGCCGTGAGCTGCGACACACTGGCCGAATAGAGCAACCCCGCTTGCGAAAGAGCCAGCAGATCGCTGGAGCCTACCGTACCGACGGTTGGCAGTTGCGCTATCGTTGTCATTTTTTTTCCTAAGGAAAGACTACTTTTCGTGTGCAAAAAGGAGCAAAAAAACTTTATAAATTTCGGTCATGGGCCGTGATGGAGCCGACGCCCATGGCCCAGCGTGGCGAAAGTTTTTTGCTTCTTTTTTTTCAAAAAAGAAGCACCTACTTCCTCCTACGCAACCGCCACCCAGTTCGCAGACCCGGTCCCCGCCTGCTTGACCCAGAACGTCGCACCCGCCCCGCCGTTAAGATTACGAAACGTCGAGCCGGCAGGCGCGGACACAATATTGAGCGGTGAGCCCCGGCCGATCAGCTCCACAGCGCCCACCGTCTCCGCGTCCGACAATATCCGCACAACACCCGTGCCGGCCGGATGCAACGAGATATCGCCGCTCTGCGTGCGCAGCGTCACGCTGCCATCGCCATTCGGCGACACATAGTCGCTCTGCGAAAACCGCGCCGCGCGCCAGCCGCCGGCATTGCCGATCCAATCGATGCTGGCGCCCGCTGGCACGGTGATCGCGGCCCCGGTCCAGTTGCTCTGTACGGGGGAGGATCCGCTCGCCGCGAACTTGGTCGCGGCAAGGCAATCGACCGTGATCTGCCGGTTCTGCAACACCGGCAGCCCCACCTGCGCGCTCGCCAGCGCGCCGCCGCCATTGCCGGTGATGGTGACGGTCGTGCCCGCACCGTAGCCCGAACCGAAATTGGTCATCTGAATGCCGATGACCTTGCCGCCGTAAACCCATGCTTGCGCCGCCGCCCCCGTTCCAGTCCCGGAAAAACTGACTGTCGCACTGGTATAGCCGGTTCCCTGCAGCGTCATCAGGCAATAGGTGATCTGCCCAGCCGTCAGCGCCGCTTGCATCGTCACCATGCTCGCCACTGGCGAACTCGCCTGGGAAATCGCCACCGTGTCGACAATATCGGGTATCGTCAGCGTATAAACGCCCGCCACGCTCGCTGGGTTGACCGGCCAGCGCGGCGTAAAATTCAACAGGTTGTCGCGCAGCACGATCGAATTCGTATAAGCCGACAGCGCGTTCGCCAGATTGGCACCAGGCTGGCCCACGATCACGTTCTCGGCCACCAGAACATTCTGCGCGCCATCGCGTATCTCGATCCCGACGACATTCCCCGAATAATTGATCCAGTTCCCGATGATCGACAAATCCGTGCAGGCCAGCCCGAAATTATCCCCGCCGCCATCCGCCTCGACATTCTGCACCGCGAGTGAAACGCCCGTCGAATCCTGAATAAAATTTGCCCGCGCGGTGCAAAACTGCCCGCCGCCGATATTCAACCCGACCAGCGCCCCATTGATATAGTTGCTGTCCACCTCGGTATAGATCGAGCCGCCGCAATCGATCCCGAACGCGGATGCGCCGGTGATCATGTTGCCCGTCACCTTGCAGTAGCCGGTATCGCAAAGTATCCCCGCACCGCCGATCGCAATTGAGCTGTTATTGGTACAGAGATTACCCGAAACCAGAATATTACGTCCCGAGACATAAATCCCATATTCGCGGTTGGTGAAACAATTATTCCCGCTGATCACCGCACCCAGCACATCCGGGTTCGCATTGCCATAAGTGAACGGCTGCACATTGATATTCGTGGCATTGAAATTGCCGACTATGATCCCGCATGTATTGTTCCAGCACGTATTTCCCAATACCTGCAGCGCCCGTATCTTCAGCACGAACGTCGGGTCCTGGCTATCGACATTGATCCCGTTCCCGGCATTGTCATGCACCCGGCAATTCGTGATGCTCAGATAATCCACCGCCAGCGCATAAACCCCATGCACGGCGTTGCCAGAGAACTCGCAATCGTCGACCTTATGCGACGTGACCGTCGGATCATTCGAAAAATACGTCAGCCCCGAACTATTTGTCGACCCCGTCGCATTCCGGAACAGGCACCGCGTGATGATGGATTTTCTGCAGCTGGCCTGCACAACAACGGAAAACGTGTTGGCGGTCACCGTCGTATTGGCGTCAAAAATAATGCCGTCGACGAAAATATTCGTCGCTACGAAGCTGATCCATGCCGGCGTCGCCGAGGTCCCGAGTTTCGACTGCGCCGGCCGCAGTAGCACCGTCAGCCCCGGCACCCCCAGCAGCGCGGCGTTTGTGCCCATCACGTCGCACTCGCCCGCAATCGCGTAGGTTTTCGGCCCGAACCGCACCGGCGCCCCGCTCGCGATCGCGGCCAGTAACGCCGCACTGTCATCGGTCACGCCATCGCCCTTGGCGCCAAAATCCTCGATGGCCACGGCATTCGCCGCGATCGCATCGAGCGTGCGCGCCACCGTCGCACCGGTCGCGGTCGCCACCAGCGCACCACCCGGCAACCCGGCAATCCCACCCATCGCCCCCAGAAACGCCGCATAGGTCACACCGGCATTCGCACCGGATTGCCCGACGGGGACAATATCGGCGGCGTGCGGCGCAACCCCCGTGGGCAACGTCGAAATCTGGAACGGTGCCGCAAGCGCCGAGAGCGTACTTCCCGACACCGCCAGGTTCGCCCCGATCGTGATCGGCACCGGCGCAGTCGTCCCCGGCCCCAGCCCGCCCAGCAGCGTATTCTGCGGCACCGTCAGCGCATTCTGCACGCCCGCCAGAAACATCGCGCGCGTCGCCGACAGCGTCTGCCCGTTCTGGAATATCGGCACCTCGTCGCTATCGGAAACCGAGCTCGCCGGCGGCAATTGGCCAATCGTCGTCATTGCTCAGGCCCCTCAGATGGTTGTCAGCGGCGAACCGGCCGGATCGGTCAAGGCCTGCCCTGCAGGCGTGGTCAGCGCATTCACCGGCGCCGGCACGCTCGCCAGCGCCTGCACCGGCAACGCCACGCTGCGCGCCAGCACCCGGCCTCCTGCCGTCGTAATCTCAATCGTCACGGTATAAGTCGTCAGCGCAAATCCGCCGCTCAGCCACAACACCGCCCGCGCGCCATCCGCAGACGCTGATACGAGCGTCAGATCCCCCGGCTTTGCCGGGCTGATCACAACATCGAGCGTGCCGATCGTATCGCCTGGGTTCGCACTCAGCGCCGGCCCGATATCAGATACATAATCCAGCGTGTCGCCCGGATCCTTCACCGGCCAGACAAGTGCCACAGGCGGCGGCACCTGCGGCCCGCGCGGTATGGGCACAAATCCGTCGATCTGCAGATAACGCGCATTCGAGGGCCGCCACAGATGCGTTGCCGGTGTTGTCATTGGGAGTCCTCGATCAGAGGGAAAGTAAGGACTACTTTTTTTGAACAAAAAGTAGCAAAAAAACTTTTGGAACTTTGGCCCATGGGATCTGGCGCCGTCCGCCGCATAATTTCCGGACAAAAGTGTTTGCTACTTTTTGTCCAGAAAGTGGCGCTTAATTTCTGTTAGTATTCGACGGCAACATACCCTTGCCCGCCCGCACCCCCGGGATACCCGCTGGGGCTCGCCCCGGTCGTCGTCCCGCCACCGCCGCCGCCGCCGCCAAAACTCGGCGCGGCAATCCCGTTATACGGACCACTGGTGCCCCGGCCGTTGCTGGGCCCGCCGCCATCGCCACCGCGGCAGGCAATCACGATCGCATCTGTCCCGTCCGAGCCCGCCACGTTCAGTTGGCCCCCGGCCGCCGCCCCGCCCGACCCGCCGGCATTGGAGAACGCCACCGTGGTCCCGCCGATCCCGCCGCTACCGCCCGCCGCCGACATATACGCGCCAAACCCCGAGCTGCCGCCGGCATTGCCCGTGCTGGGGCTCCCCGGCGCGCCGCCGCCGGCGCCAACCAGCACCGAAATCGCCGTGCCCGGCACGAGCCCGCTGATGATCCCTTCCGCCCGCCCCCCGGCCCCGCCGCCGCCGCCCGGCATCGTGCTGTGGTAGCCGCCCGAGCCGCCACCGCCCAGCACCGTCACCTTCGCGGTTGTCACCCCGTTCGGCACGACGAACGTGCCGGAGCCAAAAAACACCTGCATCGTCGAGAAGCCCGGCCGCAGCGCCGGCAGCTTATAGGCAATGAACGGCGCGCCCGCCGCGGCGGCGATGTCACCGGCGGTGATCGCCGACTGCCCGTAATTCACCGTCACCACATACAGCCCGACCCACCCGCTATCGACCGCCGGCGTCCCTTGCGTCCCCGCCGCCGCCGCCGCACCGGGCTTGACCTGCAGCTGCACCCGCTGCACCCGCTGCGTGTTCTGCGCCGTCCCTGAATTTCCCGGCCCGGAATAAGGCTGGCTCGTATTCGCCGCATTCACGTAGGGCAGCACCACAGGATCCGTATCCGTCTCGGCAAACGCGGCCTCGATCAAATAATTGACCGACTGGCCCGCCCCCGCAGGGGCTGCCATCGCAAACGTCACAGCCTGCAGGTTGATCCCCGTCTTCACCACCTGGTCGCTCGCATCCGCGGGCAACGATCCATACGCCGTCGCCTCCAGTACCGAGAGCTGCGTCAGGCTGCCCGCCGCCACCACCACGGCCATCGATGCCGGGGACGATGGCGTGCATCCGAGCCCATCGGCGACCACGCTCGTCCCCAGCGTCGCCGCCGTCAGCGCCGCGATGCCCACCATCGCATTGCGGTTCGGGTAGAGAATATCCGTATCCAGCGGGATGCTCCCGGGATAGACGATGTTGCGATCCATGCTGGGTTTCCTCAGTTCGAGATTTGCGTCCAGGCAATACAATTGGTCGGCAACACGGCTGCGACCGCGGCATAAATCTCCGCATCGCTGACCGTTCCTGCAAATTCGGCACTCGCCCCGAACACCAGAGGCGCGGCGCCATAACCACCGGGGCCGATGCCATAACCGCCGGCATTGCTGATCGGCTGATCGTTCGGCCGGTAGGCCGTCAGAAAAAACTGATACGGCAGATGGGCGCTGCCATATCCGCCGGCGGTGTTATAGCCAAGATTGACGTTGTAGCCGCCCGTATCGGTCGCATTCAGCGGCTCGAACACCCGCGGCGAACGCCCGGTGAGGTTTGTCAGCGCCTGCACCACCCCGGCCCGCGTCGCCCGCTTCGTCAACAGGTTCCCGCGTATCCGCGCGCTATAAGCCGCATCCGCCTCGCCGGCCCGGCGGGGCAGCACGCCGCCCAGATAATCCGCTGCCGCGATGTCAAGAAAAACCCCGCTCGCCGTCGCGATGCGGCTCTGCGACTGCACCGCCGCCAGCAACCCGTAAAGCCCGCTCCACGCCTGCGCGAGCCCCGTCAGCACCGCATCCAGAACCGGCGTCGTATCGCCGAACCAACGCGCCGGCAGCACCATCCTAAGCCGCCCGGCCATGTCATCGATGTCACCGATCATCTTAGGCGACCGCAACCGTGGTAGCCCGCACGACCCCGAACAGCGGCGGCACGAGGTCCGCCGTCCCGCCGTTCAGCAACAAACCGGAGAGGTTGGTCACGTCGCTCGACGCCGCATAGGCAAGCTGCGCCAGCCGCGTGTAGCTCAGCGTCGCCCCGATCGGCAGCCCCGCGATATAGCTTGCCACAGCGCTCCCAACCGCCGCCACCGCCGCCGCATGCGAGGCCCCCACCGCCGTCAGCAACGTCATCGCCACGTTCGCATGCACCACCACCGGCCCCTGCACGGCAAAGCTCGTCGCCACCGGCCGGATCCCATCCACCGCCGCCTGCACCACGCTGATCAAGCTGGCCGGCGGATCGCCCGACCCATCATCCACAGTCACGACGAAATGCCCCATCTGCACCCCGCCCGCCTGGCTGATATTCTCGTTCACCGCATAGCTCAGCCCCTGCTGGATCCCGCTCACCGCCGCGCCGACCGCGATGTTCGTCGCCTGCGTCAGGCTCGCGAGGTAAGTGCCAAACCGCGTGCGAAACGCCGTATCGCTCTCAGCGTCGATCCCGCCGCTCAGCGCCTGCCCGTTACTGACCGTATCGACGCCCGCAATCGCCGAGCTCATCACCGCAATCGCACCCGGCTGTACGTTCCCGGCGCTGCCAGCAACAACCGCGGCCACCGCCACCGTCACGCTCGCCACGCCGGCTGCGAGCACATACCCGCCGGCCGCCGCATTATACGCCGGGTTCGTCGGATCCGCCGTCACGATGAAACTCTGCGTATTCCCGCTGGTCGAAACCTGCGCACCAACCGGCACCAGTGCCGCCACCGCCGCGGTGAAACGCGCGAACGTCACCTGCCCGCTCGCCGCCACCGCGGGCAGCCGCGCAAACCCAAAATCCGCGCCAAAACTATCGCAATCCGCACCGCTGCTCGTCGCCAGCCTGGTCCCAGCCAGCACCTGCACAATCAACCACTGCAACCACAAAGCAACCGACGCATTCGCTTCCAGAATCGCCCGCAACACCGAGCCGACCGTCAGGTCCAGCAGGCTCTGCGCCGCCCCCTGCACAGCCGCCGCCATCCCCTCCATCAGCGTGGAGAAGTTTTGCAATGATAATGCCATGTCTTCCTACAACGAGAATGAAAGGGAGGATGTGAGCCCGCTCGCCGCATCGGCATACTGGATGGACAACATCACCCTGCCGTCATCGCCCACATTAGCCCCGATCGCGGGCGTGGGCGACGCGGCGACAGCCGTCTCCATCAGCATCTGCGCCCGCGTCACACCGGTGATCGCAGCCGGTGCGCCCGGCGTTCCGACAAACTGCGCGAGCCCCGCGCCATAGCCAAGCTGCCAGATATAATCTCCGGGGTTCGTCAGCAGCCGCAGCAGCACCCGCTGCTGCGTCAACGCATCCCCATCGCTTACCGCAAGGTCGCCGGTCGGCCCGACCGCCAGATCGCCACCAAAGATCAGCGCCAGATCGGCCATCACACAATCACCGAAGGCAAACCCGTCTCGCCGCCGCTCGCCGCATGCGTATGCTGATCATGCGCCGCCCGCAGCGCCCCAAGCGTCCCATGCGCGCCGTTCTGATCCGAAACATCACCAGAAACCACGAGGTTTCCCATAATAATCACAACCGGCGCCTGCAACGCGATCGTCCCGTCATTGTGCAATTTCAAAAAACTCCCGCTCTGGTGTTGCAGCCATAGCTCTCCCGCCGGCGCGCCTGGCGCCTTGTCGACCGCCGACCAGACTGCGCCCAGCACGACCCCCTGCTCCGCGTCGCCCTCCTGCGCGAGCACCAGCACCTGCGCGCCCGGCGTCAGCGGCGCCGCAAGCCCCCAGCCGCCGCCCACCCACGCCGACAACACAGGCAACCAGCCGCTCAACACATTCTCAGGCTGGATCAGCACCCGCGCCGCGTAAGCCACCGGATCAAAACTCGACACCAAGCCAAACCGCGCCGCACCGGCAAGTCCATCGAGCGCTCCCGCTTTAGCCTTTACGAGGTTCCAGAACTGATCCAAATGACCTCCAGAGTGACAAAGCAAGAGCTTCTTTTTTGAAAAAAAGAAGCAAAAATTTTCCTGTTTTATGCCGTGCTACGGAAACGGCCACAGTCGAAAGATCATCATAAATTTTTTGGTGCCGCCGCCGGGGCAGGGCTTTCTTTCAAAAAACAACGCCTTCCTTGCCGAACGCTCTCACAAACTGCGCAAATCCCGACCGGCCCCGCAACGTCCGCGCCACGGCTTCAACCGTATAACTCTGGTCAAAGACCGAATTCGTCCCGCTCAGGACCAGCGTGGCACCCGGCGTCAGCGTCACATCCGCCGGCATCGTACCAGCCAGTATCACCGCCTGCATCCCCAGCGTCGCAAGATGCGCACCCGCCACCGTCTGCGCCTGAGCGGCATTGATGTTGGGCCGGATCAGCGTCGTCATCGCCCCGCTCCCGACACTCTGGGACACTGCCGTCTTGTTCCGGCTATTCCACGATTTCACCGTCGCACCCGTTGGTAGGTTAGGGGCCATATCCAGCACCAGGTGCATGAAATTTGCAGGCGTCACCACAACCGTCGTCGTCACCCCCGGCCCGAAATTCAAAGTCTTCCCGGTAACCGAAAGTGAAAATCCCTCGGCCTGCGCGAGCGCCACCAGCAGGCTCCATTCCGTCGTCGTCCGCGCATGCAGCCCCAGCGCGTTGCGCGCATGATCCAGCTCGTAATACTGCCCGACCGCCGTTGTCGTCACCGTCACATTCGCCGTGAGCCCATGCCGCCCCGCAATCGTCGTCGCAATCTGGCTGGACGTCTGGTTCGCAAACGTCTCTGATATCTCCGCATCTATCAGCAGCGCCGCAAAATCCCGCCCGCACAGAGCCGCCGTCCCCGCCGCCAGATCGAGTCTCACATTATCGATCTGCCCGCTCAGCAGCCTCGTATACCCAAACCCGCCGAGCGATGCCTCGATGGTCACGCCCTGCCGCCCGCATCCGGCGAAATACGCAACCGTCGTCAACGCCGACGCGCCGATCGCAAACACCACCTCGAACCGGCTCGCGCAAAAATACGCCGCCGCCTCGATCTCGAGCGACACCACGCCCGGCACCGGCACGCCGCCCAGGCTCACACGTATCTGCGGCTGCTCAAGTGGCAACACCACCTCCCGCGGCGGCATTGACCGGCGGGATCACCAGCGTCACGACACCCTGCAGCACGGGATCCGTCAGGCTGTTCGCCTGCGCGATCCGCACCCACTGCGTCGCGTCATTCAAATATTTTGCCGCCAGCGCAAACAGGTTTCCGCCCGCGACCGTCACCACCTGGTTGTTCACAGCAGCTCACCCGCAAGGTTCCCGGCCGCCCGGTTGACGTAGCCGCTCAGGCTCGAGAGTGCCGCCAAAGGCGACGCCGCAGCCCCCAGCGCATTCACAGCGGCAATCCCGCTCCCCGGATCGCCCGCCGCATTCAAAGCCCCCGCCGCCGCCTGCAAGCTCGTCCCTTGGGTGCCGATCGCCGCCGCAATCGCGCTCTGCGTGACCGAAACCCCCGCAAGTCCCGCCGCACTCAGCCCATCCAGCGACAACCCCGCCTGCCCGCTCAGCGCCACCGCGGCGCTCACATCGCCGCTGATCAAATTCGCGACCGGCGCTGCCAGTGCTGCGATATCCGCCAGGGGATCACTCACCACCACGCAGGTGATCGTGAATGGTATCAGGTTAGGCTTGCGGTATTCGGCCGTAAAACTTTCGATGATCACAGTGTAGAAAAACCCATCCCACACCAGCGGCAACGTAGCACCCAGCGCCCGGGCCGCATCCAGCAACTGCGCGCGCCGCACCGCATCGCTGCCGGAAAAAATCCCCGAAAACGCAATCGTCCCATCATCCAGGCCAAGCGCTGTCACCACCCGGCCGCCGCCGATCAGGTTCTGCACGACCACGCGCTGCCGCCCGCCGAACGAAATCTTCTGCGGCACTTCCATATCCTGGAACGGCACACCGCCCAGCGTCACCACCACATTGCTCATCACAAAAATCCTCAGAGAGGCAGTTTGACCCCCGCCCAGCTCGGCGTCAGACGCGGATCGAACGCCGCCCCGCCCGCTGGCGGCAAGCGCGCCTGCAGCGCCATATAATCCTCGAACATGCGGCCAAACGTCGCTGCCGAATCAGCCTCTTTCAGCCCGGCTGCAGCATACAAATCATTATCTTGCGAGGCCGCCGAAAACCCCGCCGCACCCTGCCGCCATTGTTCGGAAACCCGAACCGGCGCCGCATGCGGTGCCCCCGCCGGCCGCTTCGACCATGCCCGATCCACAACGCCCAAGCCCGGCGCAAAACTTCTCACCTGCATTGTTGCGCGCGGCGTCAGAGCGACGAACCCCGTACCATCCTGGCTCCGCAAAATCGGCGCCGGCGCGACAACCACCTGCCGCGCCAACCCCCCCGCCCGCGGCAACACCCCAACCGGGCGTACCCCCGTACGCACAACCGCCAGACCAACGGCCGCAGCACCAGGCCTTCGCAAAACAGCCAGGCTGCCGGCGCCCGGCACCGCCACGCGCGAAGATCCCGATGCTGCCGAGGCCGGCCTCGGCGCCGCCCCCGGCCCCGCCTCCCGCTCATCCAGCCGCACAGCCCGCCGCCCGACCCGTACCGCCGCCGATATTGTCGGCCGCGGCACCCATTCCTGCCGCTGCAGCCGTCCCACCACCAGCACGCGCCGCATCTGCCCCGCAGCATGGCGCGGCGCCGCCACAACCACACGCCGCGCCATTTGCCCCCGCGCGTCGTCCACCATCAAAAAAACCCCTCACAAATCCGCTACGCAGCGCGCCACCGCATCGCCGTCCAATCGAAGCTGGCCCCCTCGAAACCGCCCAGTATCACCAGAAACGCCAGCCGCTCCGCCTCATCCAGTCCCAAAGCCACGTCATATGGCACCCCGGCGCGCACCAGATACAGGCAATCGATCAGCGCAGGGTGCCGGCTCAGTTTCCCGCTTCGGCCGCCATCTGCTCGGCCGAGGCCGCCGGAAGTGCCGCATCCACCGCCGCCACCCCGTCATGCCCCAGCCGCTCCAGCACGCCCTCCACCCCCGCCTCGTTCACCGGAAATGGGATCGGCACGCCATCGATCATCGCCACGGCCCCCGCAATCATCGCGAGGTCCACATACGGGTGGTTCAGCGACAGCTCCGGCCCCAGCGCCTTGAACAACCGCAGCTGCTCGACCACGCCCATCCGCCGCAGCGCGATCCGCCGCCCGGCTTTGTCGATCGCAACCTCCATCACACCCGCACCCGCCCCGACGCATAAAAATCCAGCTTCTGCACAACCGGCGCATCACCCTTGTAAGCGCCCGCCGAGCTCAGCTTGAAAACCGCCCCGTTGAACTGGTAGGTCGAGGTCGAACCATCCGGTTCATTGACATACTGATACAGCGTCCCCGCCGCGATCGACTGTCCCGCAAGATACGCGGCCTCGATCTGCGCGATGAAGTCATCGACCGCGGAGGATCCACGATCCAGCGAAAACGTGCCGTTCCAGCCTTTCGGCAGCTCCGCCCCCAGCTGGACGCCATCCAGCCGGTCGACGCGGATCGTCAGCGTCTGCTGCTTGGCCTCGAACCCCGTCACATGCGCGAGATCGACCCGCCCGAACGGCCCCATCACGACAACCTGGCAGTCACTGCCAATGGAAAACGTATTATACGGCATCCTCCGCTCCCCCTTCAGCCATTCGCCGGAATGGTCTGCACGCTCACCTGTACCGTCTGCCCGCCTTGCACGTTGACGATGAATTTCTCGTTGATCGCCTGATACTGCACCTGCACATCCGCCTGCACGTAGCCGAGCGCGGTCCGGCTCTGCGGATTATTCGTGATGTCGCACACCACCGCGAAGGGCAGCGCCCCCGTCGTGCTGCCGAGCAAGCCCTGCCCCAGCAGCCCATTCAAAAATGCAAGCAGCGTCGCGCGAATATTCTGAAACAGCGTGGCGGTCACCAGCTGCCCGACATACGCGCCCATGCCGCTCGCAAGCGTACTCGCGATGTAGTTCGTCAACCGCGTATAGTTATCCCCATTGGTCGCGGCGTTCGATGACGAGTTATGTCCGCCGCGCACGCCCCAATAAGCCCCGCCCGGCTGCGGGTTCGCGATCACGTCGATCCCGGCCCCCAGCAGCACCGCCAGGTCCGCGCTCGCATACGTCGTTGCCGTCGCCGCCCCCGCCTGCCCCGATTTCTGCGTCCCCAGCACGCCGTAAAGCGGCTTGTTCAGCGAGGACTGCTCCGGCGACAGGTTCGCAAGCCGCCCGGCGACGAACCCCTGCGGCGAGACCAGCCGGATCAGCGCGTTCGCCTGGTCGGACCAGTACACCCAGTCGCCGAACATCAATTTCGCCGCATAGCTGTCGATCCCGGCTTCCGCCTTCACCGTCACCGCGTCCGCGATCGTATCACCCGCAGGCCCCGTCAGGATCATATACAAGCTCTCGGAGAGCCCGAACTGCGCCTGCACGCTCCAGTAATTCGGATCATCCGCATCCGCCAGCAGCGCCAGCGCACAGCCCTGCGCCCGCAGCGCGTACATGCCCAGGCGCGGCAGCGTATCGACGCCCACGAGCGTCATCGCACTCACGCCATTGGCGCCATCGCTCCCCGGCGTCCCGGCGCTGAACGAGAAGACGCCCGCGACGGGGACCGTCGCCGCCTCGAGCGCCGTCGCCACCACCAGCTGCGACGGCCCGCGCAACGCGCCGCTGCCGTTATTCACCGCGGCCGCAAGATTGCTCCAGAAATTCGGCCCGCTGCCGGTGATGTTGTCGTACACCTCGGGGCTCTGCCCGGGCAGCGCGACCGAGAGCCGCCAGCTGCTCGCAGCCGACCCCGCCGCCAGCGTCAGGCTGAGCTGCGTGCCAAAACTTCCCGTGTAGTTCGCGGTGAACGTGATCGCGCCCAGCACCGTGAGTGCGGCCGCCGTGTCGGTCCCATCGCTCACCCGCACGCAGCGGAAATTCGCCGCCCCCTGCTGTACCGCGGTCGCGACCTGCGTGCCCATGTCAAATTTCCGCGCCATCACCGCGCCGAAATTCGTTGCATAGTCACTCATATTGCCGACCACCACCGGCTCGCCGACCGGCCCCCAGCTTGCACTGCCGACGACGCCTAACACATCGGTCGGCACGCCGTTCAGCAGCAGGGATTGCGGCGGCACGATCTGCACGTACAAATCCGGCACGATCAGCGCCGTCGTATTGATGGCCCCTTGTTGCACAATCGGCATGGTCTATACCCTCCGGCTGGTGACGCGCACGACGAAGCTCGCCTGCGGGCCGGCCAGAATGCGCTCGACCGTCACGGCATCCGTGATCAGGTCACCGCGCTTGAACCCGGCAAAGGGCTTGAGCACGACCAACTGGAATGTCATCGATAAATCCTTCAGCTTTGAAGCGTTTCAACGATCGCGCCGGCAACGGACATGGCTGCCGTGCCAAACAGCATTGCCGGCGTCTGCAAAGCGAGCGTCGTCGGATATTCGGCGCTGTAGATCAGGTCCCGCCGGTACAGCGTCGCATCCGCCGCATTATCCTGCGCCGTACTCCCGGCGAAGATGAGCCGCGCAGAAGACCCATCCGCCAGCGGCAAAAAACTCAACCCCGCCAGCAGGTCATCGATCACGGGCGCGACCGCATCCCGCGCCGCCGGTCCCGGACACCACAGCGTGATCCTGAACTCCTGAACCTGGCGCTTGATCTCCTGCAGCGCGCCCGCACCGGCGACGACCCGCGCCACAAACCGCGCCGCCCCGGGCACGCCAACGCTCGCGCCCACATAGTCCACCAGAAACCCGCCTGTGCGCAGCAGCGCGCCCAGATTGCTCGCAACCGTCGCCGGGCTGTCATTGCCCTGCACCGCATAGGCGAACACCGCGTCATCGACGAGCACGCCCGCCAGCTGGCCAACCGCGCACACCCCCGAGAACGTCGCCATCCCCTTCGCCACGGCCACGCTCAGCACGGCCGCGACCGGCGCGGTTGCAATCCATTGCCGCGGGTAGCGCGTCACATTCCGCACCGGCCCCTCCGCCGCAACGACCGACACGTTCACGGTCCCCGCCGCCAGATCCGCATCCAGGGACGGCGCCGCCGGATACCCGCGATAAATCCGGCACAGCGTTCCCACCGCACTCGGCATCGCCGTGCCATTCGGATACAGCGCATTCGCAATCACCGCCGCCAGCGCGCTCTCCACATCCGCCTGGTCCGCCATCAGCTCACCGCCTGCACGAGCGACAGGCGCCACACGCCGTGCACCTGCTCGACCGCATTCACGACAAACCGCTCGCCCCGCGCATCGGTCAGAATATCAGCAACGCGCGGCGCCACATCGCAGACAACCGGTAGCAGAGCCGTAAAACCCGGCACCTTGGTATCATCCGGCAAGCCTACCTTCGTGCGATCCTCGAGCCCGCCGATCAGCAGGCTCGCCGGAAAACCCTGCAGCAGCGCGCGCTGCGTCCCCGGCAGCACCGCCCCATACGCGTTCAACCCCGCCACCAGCGGTGCAGCCGGCCGCGCCAGATCAACGACCGCATTTGTCATCACCACCAGCATCGGCTTGGGGGGCTCGATCGCGGCGACAAACACGGTCCCCTCCGGCCCCGACAAGTAGTCCCCGGCGCGCAAATAACTCCAATCCGCCAGCGCCTGGCGGAACGGCACGCCAAACGCCGTGGGTGCCGCCACCGAGCCGCCCGGCAGCACATACGCGACACAGAGTCGCAGAAACCGGTTCGCGAGGTCCACCGGATATGCCGGCCCGCTCGCCCGGTACGCATCGTGCAAAAACCCCACGCGGCGCGCCGCACAGCCCGCGCCGTAAGCCAGCCTGTCCGCCAGCCGCACGCCGTCCATGTCTACACCACCAGCGTGATGCCGGCATCGGCCAGCGCCGGCCCCGGCGGCACGCCCAGAAACCCGCACAGCCGTCGCCGCCAGCTATCGAACAAGGCGGTCCGGTCGCGCAGCTCGTTCGGATTATGCGTCCATGCCGCCGCACTCTCGGTATCGAGATTATCCGATGTCGGCGGCACCGCGGCCTCCAACGTCGCCAGCGTGGCGACATACTGCAGCGTCACCGCAATCTCGGCCGGTGCAAGGTTGTTCAGCCGGTATTCGAGCGTCCCGTAAGCCTGGAAAAACCGCCACGAATTGAACCCAACCGCCCCCGCGCCATAGGCCGGATAGCCGCAGAACCGCCGCACATCGGCCTTCTGGCCATCGCTGAACACGGTCGCGATCGTCCCGGACATCTCAGTACGTATCCCCATCGCCCAGCGTGAAATACACGGTCCCGGTCCCCGCACTCAGGATCACGGCAGCCTTGCTCACGAACGGCCCGGCATCCACCAGCATCCGCAGGCCCGCTGGCACCGGCGTATCGCTCGTCGTCGCCGTCAGCCCGCTCGCACCACCCAGCCGGAAAAAAGCGGTCCCCGCCGAAGCGTTATAGATAAGCACCGAAGACCCGCCGCCCGCCAGGCTCACCAGGCTCGCGGTCGTGGACGCCGCGGCACTCACCGTACCAGCCGGCCGAAATGGTTGCGTTGCACCCGTTGACATCGCCAGCACTCCCTAACCGATATGCTCGATCATCACCGCGCGCTTGTAATTCGCGTTGGTCGCCGTCGGCACCACCGTCGGCGTCGTCGTCGTGTCGGACGGCGCGCAGAACCCGCCGATCCAGTACCAGCTCTGCGCGATGATCTGCTGCAGCCGGTCGATCGGCTCGCGCGTCACCATCGCGACGTTATCGATCACATTGACCAGGCTGTCCTTCGGCGCCACGTCATCGGCCGCCATCCCGGCAAAATCGCCCTCGATCAGCGCGCCCTGCCCGCAAACGATCGGCCTGCGCACATAGAGATTCGCAATGCTCGGATGCGTCTGAACATACGCCTCGGTCGTCGTGATGAAGCGCAGGCCCAGAAAATCACTCACCATCCCTTGCCGGAACACCGGGTTCGACGATGTCGCACCCTGGAACAGCTGCTTGAAGTCCGGATCGGAAAACAGCTGCCGCGCCGAGACCGGATCAAGATAACAATTATACACCCCATCCACGAGCGGCACGGCATTGCGCCGCAACAGCGCCACTGCATCCAGCAGATTGCCCATGGACAGCGTATCCGTCGCCTGCAGCAACGCCGTCGTAAGCCGGCCCGCCGGCCGCACGATCGCACTCGCGGTCGCCGCCTGCACCGGGCTCCCCGCGGTCGCATCGGAGACCGCAACATTGCCCGAAAAAACCAGCTGCCCCGAAACGCCGTTAGGCGCTGTCGAAACACTCGTCGCATCCGGTGTCACGCCGATAATCGTATATACGTCGTTTCCAACGGTCGCCGTCAGCGGATACGCCGCGGAAACATTCTGCTGCACGCCATTGACAAACGCCGTCTGAAACCCGCGCACGTCATCAACCTCGACACTCGGTCCGGCTGCGCTGAGCGTCGTCATCACCCGCGTATTGCCCCCAAAATAAGGCGCGAACAGAGCATTGCGCGCCAGCTCATCCAAGCTGCGCGCCGCCTGCTCCCCATTGGTCGCCGCATTCTGCAAAAACTGGCTCGCAATCCCGACACGGCTCGTCACCATGTTCAAATCCTGCGTCGCCGCATAGAAATTCAACGAAATGGTATACTGCTCAACACCCCAGTTCGTCGAGGTCAGGCCGTTATCCAGATTGGTGTTGCTCGACGCCGCGAGCGGCACCGTCACACTCGGCTTCAACCCCGCCCGCGTCTTCGTCAGCGTCTCGCCGATCCCGACCGCAAAATCCTCACGATCCGCGATCAGCCGGTAGCCGAGCCGCGACGTGAGCGCGGTCTCGAACTCACGCTCGAGAAACCCCTGCTGAATGATCGGCTGCAAGGCAGCCGGGAAGTTCTGGATACCCATAAGTCAGTTCCTTCATGTTTTGATTTTTGAGCAGGGGAAGACCTACTTTTTGTGAATAAAAAGTAGCAAAAAAATTTTGATGAGTTTGGTCTTGGGTGCGTATGTCGTCACCACCCACAACCCAGCATCAATTCATCGCTGGGCCATGGGCTCTTACGATGCCAACACCCGCGACCCAGAAGAGCAAAAGTTTTTTGCTTCTTTTTTTCAAAAAAGAAGCGCTTACTTCCGAACCAACGCCGCCTTCGCCGCCCGCCACTCCTCATGGCTCAGCTCGTTCGCATGCCGCGTCCGCGGCGGCTCCGGCCGCGGCGCATTCGCCGCCGCCGAGGACGACATCGCGCCCCCGAACAACCACGGCTTCGCGCGTTTCAGTTTCGCCAAAACCTGTGCAGCCTCAGCAACTTCACCCGTCTCTGTCAGCTTCACCTCGGCCAGGTCGAGCAGCTTTAAACCATCCAGATCCACCATCCCCGCCCGGATCGCCTCGGCCTTCAGCTCCGCCTGCACCAGGCGCGCCTGTCCCTCCGCCTGCGCACGGCTCAGCGCCGCCTCGGCACTCTCCGCCCGCAGCCGCCATTCCATCGCGTCGTCGCGTTCATCTGTCATGCGTCATCCTGATCAATGGCATCGAGTTCGGCCTGCACGTCCGCAATGCTTTGTGACACGGCGATCGTCTTCACCGCCGTCGCGCGCGAAAGCTGCCCCGCACCGGTCAGCGTCGCGACCGCCTGCGCCTCCTTCAGCCTGTCATCGGCTGAGAGCGGATACCAGCGCGGCCAACGCAACGTTAGCCGCTGCGCCACATCCAGCGGCGCCAGCGTCTCGCCCAGCACCGTCAGCGGAAACACCTGCGAGGCCCGCACAACCATTTTGAGCAAAGGCAGCAGCCCGCCCTCGCCGTATGAGATCCGTAGATTATCCGCGAGCCAGATCAGCCCCTGGTTCATCAGCTCGAGCGCCCGCCCCGACTGCGCCGCCGTCAGCCGGTCCGCACTCGCACGGTTGCCGTGTAAACTCTCAAGCGCAAACTCCCGCAACGTCCGCACGTAGGCAATCACCGCCTCGCACGCCGTCCCGCCGATCTCCAGCAGCTTGGCATCGCCCTTCTCTGAAACCACGAGTGCGTTTCCGGCACCTTTGACAATCTCGGAATCGCTCGTCGCCGGCTCCTTGATCAGCAGCGTGGGATCCGAGCTATACTTCAGGCCCCGCCCGGCCTGGCTCAACTGATAGTCGATCTCGATATTCGTCTCGATCGCCGGCCGGAACGTGCAAGCGCCATCAACGCCATCGCCACCGGGAAGATTACGTATCCACACGATCGGCACGAACCCCAGCCCATGCGTCACACTTCGGGCATCATCGCGCACCGCCATCGCCGCCGGATCATTCACCAGCCACGGCAAAAACCACGTCTCGCCCGTCGCATCCCACATCCTCTGAAACCAGTATGTCGCTGCCGGATCGACATCGCGGTAACCCTGCGCTGCCAGATCGCTACCCTTAACCTTGTAGGTCTCGGTCACCCGGCACAGCGTATCCGGCGCCTGAACATCCCATACCGGCGTCAGATACTGGCTCTCCATGACGGACACGAACACGCGCCCCTTCAGCACCCGGACCAGCAGTGCGACAGAACCCACCGAGCCTCGTATCGCGGCATCGATCATCACCTCGTTCAGCCGCGTCTCGCTCATGATATCCGCGAGATGTCCCGCCAGAGCCGCATCCGCGCACTCCACCGCCGGAAAATGTCCAGCACTGAACAGCAGCGCCACCGAATCCTCGACGACGATCCGGCACAGCCCATAACGCACGGAGGGTCGGCGCATCCGCAGCGGCACATACTCTCCCGCCCCGTTCCGCTCCTCATGGAACTGATACGGCAGGTTGTCGTAGATCGTTCCTTCCAGCACGCGCCGCATTATCTCCAGACGCGCCGCGCGAGGTGGCAACGAGCTATCGGCCGGGACAGTGTCGCAAATGGTTTCGAACATGCGCCCTCGGAAAAAGTGAAAGAACCGACTCGTTTTTGTGAACAAAAAGTAGCAAAAAAACTTTGATAACCTGGGCCGTGGGCGTTGGTGCCGCCGAAGCCTATGGCCTGGCGGGCAAACGTTTTTTGCTATTTTTTTCCAAAAAAGTAGCGCTTGCTTCCTTCACCTGCCCAACAACGGCACATTCATCCGTCGCGCCATCGCCGCACTCGCCGTCGCCAACGTATTTACCGCCCGTGACAGCGCATCCACCTGGTCATCCTTGTCGCCATCGGGAAACGCCCGCAGCTCCGCCAGAAACGCGTCGTTCCAGGGCGCTGCCACCAAGGCCAGGTTGCCCGCATCCACCTGTGTCGCCGCCACCATCGCCCGCGTTACCTTGGGCCCGTTCTCGGGCGTTGCGATCACATGAAAACCGAGCAGCCCCCGCGTCAGCATCGCCACCTGCGCCACCCCCGCCTGCCCCGGGTCCTGCGGCAGCGCCAGTATTGTTGCCGCCCCGTCAGCCCGCGCCGCCGCCTGTATCCGCGCCTCCACTTCCGCCGGTCCCGCCTGCAGCCGCACGACATCCAGCACGACCAGTTTCTGCTCCGCCGTCATCCCGAGCTTCAGCCCCACTGTGTAATCGGGCCGCCGCCCGGCGGACGCCGCCCGCGCCGCCAGGTCCCACGCCCGCACGCAGCGCACCGTCTCGGGTGCCACCGCCAGCAATCCCACCCGGTCGGCCTTGAACAGCGCCATCATCGGCGGCCGCGGCGCCTGCTGGTACATCGCCGCAAACGCCCGCTCACCAACCTCGGCCCGCCGGCGGATGATTTCACCCGCCCCCAGCACCTCCGGCCATAGCGCGTCGCCCGGGCCGCGCCCGAGCACATCCCCCGCCTCCGCCAAAGCCGGCAATACCAGGGACGACCACCCGGTCTCCGAGGCCAGCAACCGCCCCGCCAGATCATCCTCGTGCCAGCGCGCCATGATCAGCACGACCCGCCCGCCCGGCTTCAGCCGCGCCGACAGCTCCGCCCGGTACCAGTCATACAACGCATCTCGCGCCGCCCGGCTCTCGGCCTCGGCCCAGGATTTGATCGGATCATCGATGATGATCAGATCCGCCCGCCTGCCGGTAATCGGCCCGCGCACCCCGGCACTGAAATATTCGGACCCCGCCACGGTCGAAAACCTGGCCGACGCCCGGCTCTCCTTGGCGATCCGCACATCCAGCCAGTCCGCATGCGCCACGACGAGGCCCCGCACCTGCCGCCCGAAATATGTCGCGAGCGACGCCGTATGCGCCGTCGCAATCACCTGCCCCTGCGCGTGCTTGGCCAGAAAATAGGCCGGAAACAGCATCGACCCATAGGTCGATTTCGCCGAGCCCGGCGGCATTTGCACCATCAACCGGTCGCACCCGCCGGCCGCGACCTGGTCGAGGCGCTCGATCAGCAACTCATGGTGGCGCGCCGGAGCCCGCCCCCGGCCGGCCATCGCGTGACGGGCGAAATCCAGAAACCCTGTGCCCTCGATCATGAACCGCGCGCCACAACCTCTCGCCGCGCGTCAATCTCCATCATGTTGAAATCAATATACCAAAGCGGGGTATGTGGGCAAGCAAATATAACAAACTATTTTTTATTCTAACGCACGCAGGCCCTGTTAAAAACCGTAGGCAAACCCGAATACTGAGTTCACGGCCAGCGCGGTACTCGCCGGCGCCTCGGCGCCAAAACCGACCAGCCGTCCCCCGTCATAGGCATCATGCGAGACCCCGAGCCCAGCAAACGCGTGCCAGGCATTGGTCAGCCGGTAATCCGCATCGAGCGATACGCGCTCCTCCGCGGTCGTCCCCACCGGTGCCGCAAAATCATTGGACGGTATGGCGACCGTCCCGGCGACGACGGCATACCCTTCAGCATTCGCGCTGACGACAAGCACGGGCGTCGCCGCGACGTCGAGCTTGATCCCGCCGCCGATCAGGGCGGCCTGGTAGCGCGCGCTATCGGCTCCATCCGCACCGTCATTGGCCGAACTGCGTTGATACCCGGTCCCAACGAACGGGATCAGCTCGGCATTGCCGTATACCGGCCGGCCCATGCCAAGGCGTATGATAACGGTGTTGTCATCATCGGCATCAACCGCGCGATCCGCCCCCAGCCAGGCGCCGCCCGAGGCAGCGCCGCCGAGAAAACCGGCCGTGGCGTCATAACTCGCATCGACATAGAGGTCCGGCCAGCCCATGCCCCCAAGCCCGTCGGGGCTGAGCGAGGTGATCCCCGCCTGCAGTCCCACAAGGGCGCCGCTCGATGCGTAATGCGGCAGCAGATTGGCTTCGTATTCCGCGTAGCCGGCGGTCAGTCCAAGTTGCAGGCCACTCTCGGCGGCGCTGATCGTCGGCGGGGCAGCCTGTGCAAACCCCACCGTGACCATTGTCAGCACCGCACCGAGCGACACCCACAACGCCCTCATAGCCTCGCCGCTCCCGTCAAAAAGCCATATTTGCGTAACAAACTCACCACACGGCGAACAGCGCAAAAATGCCACACCAATCCAAAATACCTAGCGTCGGATCGCCCCATGAGCCAACCTGCCCTTCCGACCCTGATGCCGCATCTCGCTACGTAACGAGATGCGATGAACAAACGCCTTACGCGACCGCGCCGATCGCGCGTTCACCCCGCCTCGCGCGAAGCTGCAAGGGCCGCCACCAGCAGGTCGACCCCCTGCCTGTGCCAGCGCTGCACGGCCTTGTGATCGCTGCCGAGCAGCAGGCCCAAGCGCTGCCACGGATAGATATGCCGGCCGGTCAGCGGGTGTACCAAAGCGCGCGCGCCCAGTATCCGCCGCAGCACGAACCGCGCCTCCGGGATCAATGCGAGCCACCCGAACGCCTCGTCCATCCGGCTGATCGCCCGCGCATCGGGCATCGCCGCCCGCGGCGCCGCACTCTGCCAGCCATACGCCTCCTCTGCCGTATGCACGACATCAAAGCGCATCTGCCGCAGATGCGGGCTCGGGCCGCGCGCCGGCATCGCCATCAGGGTCGCCCCCGCATCCTCCAGCCGGGCGATAACCTCATCGCCGGTCATGGCGGGCGTGCTCATGGCGCGCCCGGGCCCGGATAGGGCTCATCGGTCAGCAGCCCCCAGGTCAGCCGGTGTCCCGCGCGCAGCGGCCCCCGGTGCGGATCCTCGGAGACGATGTCGTTGGCCGCCACCGGCGGTGCAGCCATCCTAACAGGCGCCGCCGCGCGCAATCGCCGGCCGCGCTCGATCACGGTGTTGCGCGATAACCCCATGGTGCGGCCAATCGCCGCCCAGGTCGCACCTTGCGCCCGCATCGCGCAGATCGCGCCGTCCGCAGCATCGCTCCATCGCCTCGCCACCGGCATGTCACCCTCCCGTTTTCCAACATCGGGATAGTTAGATAAAATAACAATTTTTGTCAAGAAATACTAACGTGGCGTTGTACTGCGCAGCGTGTTAGGATACCTTATGGCATCGAAAAAACAGCCCCCCGCAGAAACCGTTGGCGCCCGCATCCGCGCCCTGCGCCTCGCCGCAAACCTCACACAGGATGAGTTCGCCGCGAAATTGAACGTCTCACGTTCCGCCATAGCACAATGGGAAACTGACCGGGCCGGCCAGGTGCGCGACAATATGGAGCGCATCGCCAAAGTGCTGAACACCTCGCTCGGCTACCTCGTCTCCGGTGAGACCGGTTCCCTGCTCGGTGACGAGCTTGCTTTGATGCGCCTCTACCGCGCCTGCGCCTCGGAGGATCGCCGGATCCTGCTGCAAACCGCCAAGCGCCTCGCCCGCAGCTAACCGGCAGCACCTTATAAACCTTTGTCTTCAGGGAATTTTTTTACGCCCGGATGCATTTCGTTACGTGGTCACGTTATCGTGAGCCTACGAATCGTCAGCGCCTAACAAACGAAGCTCCCGGTATACACCGCCCTCGCGTGAAAAATGACGGTTATACCACGGATCACGCGCAAGGCGCACGCCGTGACGCTGACGCATCACCTCATTCTCGTGCATAAACCGCGCCACGCGCGCGTCATCGCGGTCATCGCCGCGGCTCATACTCTCCCGATGCTCGGCAACGGCATCCGGATTGAAAACGATCCGCCAGCCAGCTTGCGTCAGCTTCATGCACAGGTCGACATCGTTGAACGCAACCGGCAGCGCCGCTTCATCAAAGCCGCCGACGGCGTTGAAAGCCGAGCGCCGCACCAGCATGCAGGCACCGGTGACCGCCGATACCTGTGCCGCCAGCATGGCGCGCATCACATAACCCGGCGCCGTGCCGGACAGGCCGCGAAACGCGTGGTCAGCAACACCACCCACGCCCAGCACAACCCCCGCATGCTGCACAGCACCGTCCGGATACAGCAGTTTCGCGCCGACCGCGCCGACATCGGCAAATGCCATGCCCTCATCGACCATCTCGCGCAACCAGGACGGTTCTTTCACAATGACATCGTTGTTAAGGAACAGCAAAAACTCGTTGCGCGCTCGTTGCGCGCCCAGATTGTTCAACCTTGAGAAATTGAATGGCTCGGCGACCCTGACGATCTGCGTCCCGGCAATATTGCCCTGCGCGGTCGCGAACGCCTCCGCGCCCGCTTCGCTCGATCCGTTATCCACCAGGATAATCTCAAAATCGACATCCCGCGTCACCTGCCGCAACGCCGTCACGCATGCGCGCGTCATGTCGATGTGGTCACGGTAGGGGATCAGGATCGACACGCAAGGCCGCGCGGCCGCACCAGGCATCCACGTCACCTTGTAGCAGGTCAGCCCGCCGCGGCTGCTCACCCGTGCCGCCACCTTGCGCCGCGCCAGATGCGCCGCCACCGCCGCCGCTCCCGCCTTGGCCGCCGCCGGCTTCGCAAACGCGCCCGCGGCAGCGCTCGACCCCCCGGTCTTGCGCCAGTGATAAAGGATTTCGGCCACATGATGGACCCGCTCCGCCGGCACCGCTTCGGCCAGCCGCAACAGCAGATCATGGTCCTGCGCGCCATCGTAACGCGACCTGAGCGCGCCCACATCCCGCAGCGTCGCCGTCTCTACCATTACCAGATGGCAAATATAATTAACATCTAGCAGCAATCGATAGTTGAAGTCCGGCTTCAGATGCGGCGCCGAAAGGCTGCCATCCCGATCGATCTTGTCCTCATCCGAATATAGCACTAGCGCACCCGTTGCAGCCTGGGCGCGCACCATCACCTCGAGCGCGCAGGCTTCCAGCGCGTCGTCATGGTCGAAAAACACCACCAGCTGCCCGGCGGCTTGCCGTATGCCGGCATTGGTCGCCGCCGCGATGCCGCCGTTGCGCGCCCGCACGCTCAGCGAGATCCGCGCATCCCCCGCAGCCAAGCGCGCCATCGCCTGGCTCAGCACCGCATCAGCGCTGCCGTCATCGACCAGCAGCAGCTCCCAGTGCGGATAGGTTTGCGCCAGCACGCTGTCCACCGCTGTCAAAAACGCGCCGATCGCGGGGCGGTATACGGGGCAAATGACGGATACCAGCGGCAGCGCCGCCGGCAGCGGGCCATAGCGCGCCTGTGCCCGCGCCGCCGCCAGCGGCAATGATGCGGCCGCCCAGCGCGCATAGTCGCCGAGCTCGTAGCGCTCGCGCGGCAGCGCCGCCGCCAAGCCCCGGCGCAAATGATACGCCGCGGCAAACAGCTGATCGACCTGCGCGATCAGCCCATTGATCCGGTCGCGCTCGGACGCGCTCGGATACGCGACCTCGACCGGGCTGCCCGGCAGCTCGTGGCGGTCCGGCATCGCAAGAAACCTGTATGCCACCCGGCCGCGCTGCCGCCAGGCAGCCGGCGGCACAAAGCTGAACCCGCACGCCGCCTCGCACCCCACCGCCGCCGCCACATCCGCCCGGTACTGGTCCGCGATCAGTTCGCTCACCGGCTCGCCGCCGCTCATCACCAAAATCCGCACGCCGCCGCACTTGCCCGCGCCCTGCGCATCCACGTTCAGCGCCCAGCCCTGGATCATCCCGTCGATCATCCCGTCGATCATGCCCTCGACCCGGTGCGCCCGCGCGAGGCAGAACTGCCAGTCGACCAGCCCGGCATGGTCGCGGGTCGCCATGCTCAGGACCATCCCGTCGGTCGCGGCAAACCTCAACCCATGCCGCAGCCCGTCATGATAACGCGTTGGGATGTTGTAATAAAAACCGATCCGCGTGGTCGGCAGCTGCAGGGCGTGCGCATCCCCGCGCTGCAGGTCACAAGTGATCGCATCCACAACCACACCGTCGATCAGCACCCGCATCACCATCGGCAGCGCCGGCCGCCGCAGGTCCACGACCCAGCCGCCGACCCCGCTCGCGTCGATCCGGTCGATGAACCCAAGCGTCGTCGCAGCACCGCCAGCTGGCGCCGTCACGACCGCGGGCGGGCCGTGCCTGCGCATGTCCGGCCCTCAGGCCGCCGCGATCTCGGCAAGCAGCGCCGCGGTCGTCACCTGGCGGCAATACCCCGCATTGTTGCTGAGCGCGGCGACATGCCGCTCCCGGCTCTGCGTCGCGCACGCATCCGTCGGCACCGTCACGAGATAGCCGAGATCACAGGCATCGCGCACGGCCGAATCCACGCACTGGTCCGTCAGCGCGCCGGTGATGATGAGCTGGCGCTTGCCGAGATTGCCCAGCACATAGTGCAAATTCGTCGAAATAAACACCGATGAGGAGGTTTTCGTCAGCACGATCTCATCGCCCTGCGGCGCCACCTCCGCCATCACCTGCGCGTCCCAGGAGTTTTTCGCGCAAAAGATCTTCGAAATCTTGTAGTCCAGGCTCAAATCCCGCCCATCCTCGGTCAGGCTCGCCATCACGGTATACAGCACCTCGATGCCGCGCCTGCGGCTCGCGGCCTGCAGCGCCTGAATGTTCGCCAGCACGCGCGTGCGCATCTCGCGGAAAAAATAGCCGTATTTTTCCTCGATCAAGGCCGGCGCCAGGCCCGCGACCATGCTGCCCTGCTCCATCGTGTAGTTCTGCACATCGATCACCAGCAGCGCGGTCTGCGCCGGGGCCACGGGAACATCACGGCTGAGCCCGAAATCCTTCATCCTCACTCCTCTAACGCGTCGCATCCATCCGCAGCGCCGCTGATACTTTTGGCAACAAACCGGCAAGCAGACTCGCCCACGCCGCCTGACCGTTGCCATACTGTATCAAATCCTGGCGGATTTCCAGTTCGATATAATCGAGCCCGTTGCCCTCGGCATGCACCGGCACACCGTAATCCGTAACATCGGACACGCGGTACGGCGCATTTTCGGCAACGACGAACCCGGTCTCCCGCCGCAGCAGGTCCGCCAATACCAGGGAGGCGCGCGGATTGCGGTTATACAGCACCGCGACCTCCATCGGCCGCGCCTCACCCAAATACACCGGCGTGAAGCTATGCATCGCGACATAAACCGGCCGCCCGCCTGGCCAGGCCGCAATCCGGCGCGCAATCTCCTCATGATACGGGGTGAAAATCGCCGTCCGCCGCGCCGCCCTGGCCGGCTCGTCCAGCCCGACATTGCCCGGCACCCGCGTCGCCTCGCTGATCTAGGGAAACGCGCTCGGCACATGCGGCGGCCGGTTGCAATCGATCACCAGCCGCGAATAGCGCTGCAACACCGCCGGGCAATCCAGCGCGACGGCCAGCTGTTCGGTCACCGCCGCAATCCCGATATCCCATGCGATGTGCCGGTCCATCTCGGCCGCCGGCACGCCAAGGTCGCCGAGCGCGCGGGGTATCAGCCGCCCCGCATGGTCGGCCGTCAGCAAAAACGGCCCCGCCCCGCCGCCATTGATGACACGCACCGGTGCCGGCTCGTCGGCCGCCAGCAGCGCGCCGCCCGCTACGGCCGCCAAACGATCTCGTCCGGTGCGAGATCCCGCGGATCATATTCCAGTATCTCGCCATTCCCGACAGAGACGCCGGTCAGCGCCAGAATAAACCCCCAATGGCTGATCAGCAGCGTCGTCCCCGCATCCGCCCAGGCGGCGGCCTGCGCCCGGAACGCATTCGCGCGCGCGATCACGGCTTCGGGCGTCTCGCCACCGTCCTCCCACCACTGCTCGGGCAGATGCGCAAAATCATGGTGCGGAAATACAGCCGCCAGCAAGCTCGCCGGCCGCCCGACATCGCACACGAACGCGGTCCGCTCCCGCACCTCATGCATCACCCGCACCGGCACCTTGTGTCGCCGCAGCACGGGCTCCGCCGTCTGCAGCGCCCGCGTATAGGGCGAGATGATGATCCGGCTGATCGGCACATCCGCCAGCCGCGCCGCCGCCGCCGCCGCCTGCTCATGCCCGAGCGGCGTGAGTTCAGGATCCTCGATCCCAGGGTCGACCCTGGTTTCGCTGAAATGCAGGTTGAAAAAACTTTGCCCATGGCGGAGCAGAAACATGAGGACGTCCTTACATGCGCAAGCGCCTCCAAGGGCGCGCGAGTTGCCGGGTCCCGGCCAAGGACGTATGTCATAGAGCCTGATACAGTGACTAGGGGGTGGAGTGCCGGCAAACGCGTTACAGGGCTTCGGGGGTTTCCCGGTGCCATTGATCATTTTCGCCGGGATCGCCGTTTTCCTGGTCCTGCGGCTGCGCAGCGTGCTCGGCAAGCGCGTCGGCTTCGAAAAACCGCCGATCCCGCCCGGCCAGATGCCAGGTTTCGGCGCCGGCCCGATCATCGAGGGCAACGCCTTGCCGCCGATGGGCCGCAACGTGCCCGACCCGCGCTCGGCCCTCGGCGAACGCCTGATGCAGATCGTCAACCGCGACCCGCATTTCGATCCGCCCAAATTCCTCGCCGACGCGGAAACCGCCTTCCGCACGATCGTGACCGCCTTCGCGGCCGGCGACCGCGCGACGCTCAAGGCCCGCCTCAACGAGCCAGTCTACCAGACCTTCGAAGCCGCCATTGCGGCCCGCGAAGCCGCCGGTGAGCGCCACCGCACCGAAATCAAGGCCATCCTCGCCGCGGTGATCGAGGACGCCGAGCTGCTCGGCGACCACGCCGCCGTCATCGTCCGCTTCACCTCGGACCAGATCAACGTCACCCTGGACCGGCGCGGCGCCGCCATCGCCGGCAGCGAGGCAATCACCGAACACACAGACCTCTGGACCTTCGAGCGCAATCTATCGCAGCGCAACCTAAAGGCCCGGGACCCGCTCTGGCGCCTCGCCGCCGCCCGCAACGGTTGAGCCCCATGCACCGCCTGCGAATTGCCGCTCTCCTCGTCTCGGCCGGCTGTGCGCTCGCCGGCTGCGCCCAACCGCTCCCCTCGCCCGCGCCGCCCGACGCGCAGGCCACGCCCATAAACACCATGCCGGTCACCAGCCTCCCCGGCTGGGCCACCGATCACACCAGCGCCGCCCTCGCCACCCTGGTCCGCGGCTGCAAGGCCCTCGCCATCATGCCGGCCGACCAGTCCCTCGGCGGCGCCGGCCCGGCCGCGGCCGCAGCCGGGCAAGCCGGGCTCTGGCAGAACACCTGCCAGGGCGCGCAGGACGTGCCCCCCGGCGACGACAATGCCGCCCGGCAATATTTCGCCGCGTATTTCACCGCCGCCCGCATCGACGGTCCGGCGACCATCACCGGCTATTTCGAACCCGAATATCCAGGCTCGAAAAACCTCGCGCGCGGCTACCGCGTCCCGGTCTACGCCAAACCTGACGACGCGACGCTCGCCGCCCTGCCGCGCGCCGCGATCGACGGCAACGCCCTCTACCGCAAGGCCCCCGTCACCGCCTATCTCAGCAACCCCGTCGACGCCTATATGTTGCAAAGCCAGGGCGCCGGCCGCATCCTGCTCCCCGACGGCCGCACCCTGCGCGTCGGCTATGACGGCCAGAACGGCGCCCCCTACACCGCTATCGGCGCCGTGCTGGTGGCTGACGGCGATCTCGCCGCCGATGCCGTGAGTTTCCAGAGCATCTCAGCCTGGCTCAAGGCGCATCCGGCAGAGGCAAAGGGGATCATGGAGCAGAACGCGAACTACGTTTACCTTCGCCCGCTCGGCGCCCTGCCCGATGACGAAGGTGCGCCCGGCGCCCTCGGCGTCCCCCTCACCGCCGGCCGCTCGCTCGCCATCGACACGCACGATCTGCCGCTCGGCCTGCCGGTCTTCCTCGTCACCACCGATCCTCTGACCGGCGCCCCGCTCGACCGCCTCGCCATCGCGCAGGACACGGACACCGGCGCGCACGACGCCAGCACCGTGGACCTCTTCTTCGGCGGCGGCCCCGAGGCCGAGGCCATCGCCAGCCGCATGCGCCAACCCGGCGCCCTCTACATCCTCCTGCCAAGGCCGCCCCCGACATCATGACCCCAGCCCCGCGCGTCGCTCTTTTCGTCACCTGCCTGGTCGACCTGCACCGCCCGAGCGTGGGGTTCGCCAGCATCGCCTTGCTCGAAGCCGCCGGCTGCACGGTCGAGGTCCCGCGCGCCCAGACCTGCTGCGGCCAGCCCGCCTACAACGCCGGCGACCGCCGCACCGCCCGCGACCTCGCTCGGCCTTTGCTCGACGCCTTCGCCGCCTACGACTACATCGTTGTCCCCTCCGGCTCCTGCGCCGGCATGCTGTCCAGGCATTTGCCGCATCTGTTCGACGACGACCCCAACCTGCGCGCGCAAGCCGACGCCCTCGCCGCCAAAACCTACGAGCTCACCGCCTTCCTCGCCGACATCATGCACTTCACCCCGGCCCCGCCGCCGCTCGCCGCCACGGCCACCTACCACGACGCCTGCGCCGGCCTGCGCGAACTCGGCGTCAAAACCCAGCCCCGCGCGCTGCTCGCCGCCGTCCCCGGCCTCACCCTCGTGGAGATGTCGGACCCCGAGCTCTGCTGCGGCTTCGGCGGCACCTTCTGCGTCAAATACCCCGACATCTCGACGCGCATGGTCACCGACAAAGCCAATGACATCGAAGCCACCGGGGCCACCCTTTTGCTGTCGGGAGATATGGGCTGCCTGCTGAACATGGCCGGCCGCCTGGCGCGCCAGCAATCGAATGTCGAGGTCCGGCACGTCGCCGAGGTGCTGGCCGGCGCGACAAATACGGGGATCGCCAAAGCCAAATAAGCGCTTCTTTTGTGCGCAAAAGAAGCAAAAAACCTTGCCCTGGAAACCGTGCCGCGGAAAGTGTGGGATCCCGCGGCCCAGCAAATCAAGGTTGTTTTGCTACTTTTTGTTCACAAAAAGGAGCGCTTCCCTCCCCTTCCCATCACGCACCCCTGACTTGCGACCCACCCACCAAACGAGTAAAGCCTCACCTCTATGGCGACATCCTGGCTCGCGTGAACGCGCCGTCTTCCGATCAGAATGGCCAGCCTGACCGCCTGCGGATCACCGCCCTCATCGGCGTGCTCGGCGTGGTCTACGGCGACATCGGCACCAGCCCGCTCTACGCCATGCAGGCGAGCCTCGCCTACTTCACCAAATCCGGCCTCCAGTACAACGACATCTTCGGCGTCCTGTCGCTCATCTTCTGGGCGCTGATCATCACCGTCACCCTCAAATACGTGACCTTCGTGATGCGCGCCGACAATCACGGCGAAGGCGGCATCCTCGCCCTCATGGCGCTCGCCCAGCGCGTCGCCAAATCCGACCGCACCCGCGCCGTCCTCGGCATGGTCGGCATCATCGGCGCCGGCCTGTTCTTCGGCGACGGCATGATCACGCCGGCGATCTCCGTGCTCTCCGCCGTCGCGGGCCTCGAGGTCGTCTCGCCCGGCTTCGGCCCGGCGGTCGACCCGCTCTCGGTCATCGTCATCGTCATCCTCTTTCTCTCGCAGCGCCGCGGCACCGGCAGCATGGGCCGCCTGTTCGGCCCGGTCATGCTCATCTGGTTCATCACCATCGGCCTGATGGGCCTCGTCGAGATCATCGAGCACCCGTTCGTGCTAAAAGCCCTGATCCCGATTTTCGGCCTGCAATTCATCGCGCGCCACGTCCTGCTCGCCTTCGTCGCCCTCGGCGCCGTCGTGCTCGCCGTCACCGGTGCCGAGGCCCTCTACGCCGATATGAGCCATTTCGGCCGCCGCCCGATCCGCGCCGCCTGGACGTTTTTCGTCCTGCCCTGCCTGCTGCTGAACTATTTCGGCCAGGGCGCCCTCGTCATCGCCGACCCCACAACGGTCGACAATCCCTTCTTCAAGCTCGCCCCGCACGCCCTGCAATTGCCGCTCGTCATCCTCTCCACGCTGGCGACCATCATCGCAAGCCAGGCCGTCATCACCGGCGCCTTCTCGATGGCGCGCCAATGCGTCCAGCTCGGCCTGTTCCCGCGCATGGAGGTCCGCCACACTTCCGAGACCGAGGAAGGCCAGATCTACGTCCCGCAGATCAACGCGATGCTCGCCGTCGGCGTCGTGCTGCTGGTCCTCGCCTTCAAAACCAGCGACGCGCTCGCCTGGGCCTACGGCATCGCCGTCACCGGCACCTTCCTCTGCACCAACATCCTCGCCCTCGTCGTCTTCCGCCGCCAGTTCGGCTGGTCTCGCCCGACAGCGCTCGCCGTCTTCGGCTTCTTCGGCTTCGTCGACCTCGCCTTCTTCACCTCCAACACCCTCAAAATCCTCGATGGCGGCTGGATACCGCTCGCCATCGGTCTCACCATCGTCCTGATCATGACGACCTGGAAGCGCGGCCGCGGCCTCATCCTCGCCCGCTGGACGCAGGACAGCCTGCCCCTCGCCTCCTTCCTCGCCCGCCTGCCGCAATCGCGCATCGTCCGCGTCCCCGGCACCGCCGTCTTCATGACCGGCAATCTGGACTTTGTCCCCAACGCGCTGCTGCACAACCTCAAGCACAACAAGGTGCTGCACGAGCAGGTCTTCTTCGTCACCGTCCGCACGCTCGACGTTCCGCAGGCCGAACCCGGCGACCGCGCCCAGGCCGAGGAAGTCGCCCCCGGCATCTACAAGGTCACCCTCTTCTACGGCTTCATGGAAAGCCCGAACGTGCCGCGCGCGCTCGAAAGTCTTTCCAGCCAGAACATCGAGTTCAAGCCGATGCAGACGAGCTACTTCGTCGGCCGCGAAACCGTCGTCCCCGCCTCGGTCCCCAAACTCCGCTTCATCCGCCGCTGGCTCTTCCTGTTCATGGCCCGCAACGCGGTCTCCGCCACCGAATTCTTCCGCATCCCAAGCGACCGCGTCGTCGAACTCGGCGTCCGGATTGCAATTTAGGGCAAAGTAAGCACTACTTTTTAGGGCGAAGTAAGCACTACTTTTTGTGAACAAAAAGTAGCAAAAAAACTTTGATTTGCTGGGTCATGGGACCGGAAGCGGTCCCTGGCACAGTTTCAGGCCAAGAGTTTTGCTTCTTTTTTTCAAAAAAGCAGCGCTTCCTTCAGCCTACTTCCGCCAAGGCGATCTCCCCACGTCGCAGACCATCGTGTCGTGCCGCGAAAGCGGACGCTCAAAAAGGCGCAGGGTGGGCTGCACTCCCGCCCCCACCAATTCGGCATCATACCGTGGGAAGGCAGAACGTAATTTATCGCCCTTGACCGGACTCGCGGCTCAAAAATTCGGCGGAGTACGAAACAGGGTCCCACACGAGGGCTTGCTAGAGACGTCTAAAACTTAGCCGTATCATCGTGAATTACCGCTTTGCGCTCATTCTCGCCGCTCACGCAGTTTTTGCGCTTCCCCGAAAACCGACGTTGGACATGCAGGGGTAACTAACAATTGTAGGGTGGAAAAGCGAAGCGCCTTCCGCCATCTTTCGTTCCCATTCCGGCGTCGGAGGAGACAAAGCTAACTCGCTTTTTAAACCAATATTTCACCGATTTTACCCTTGCGCCTAAAAATGGCGGAAGGCACTTCGCTTTTCCGCCCTACGCTGGCTGATGGCCGCAGGAATGGTCGAGGGAGGTGAGCCAAACATGGCTTTCAAGGTGAAACCAGATTTAGATGACACCGTTTTTGAGATTCAAAAGATTTTGTTTTGCGATTTGAATTTTGCCGTTCTCAACAGAATAGAATGCTTGACCGAAATCAAAAGCCGTCCGGTCAGATTTAATACATTTTTGTCTGATGATATCAACAATACGCTTTTTGTCTTCGAGGGGAGTCTTTATTCCAAAAACAATGCCTTCTAGGTCAGAGAAGTCATAAACCAATTTACGGTCAACCGCATCTTCAAATCCCTCAAGTACGGAGTGCAGGACAAGACGATATTCGCCTTCGTGTTCCCAGTCCTTCAATTTGGCCGATGTCATCGCCTGGAATCGATTCCAATAGGCTTTCCGCCATTCTTCCTCTCGAAGAAAGAAATCGTCTGCGCAGGAGCTTTTTTCCCCAGCTGTTCCTCTATACCAATCCGCATTAAGCATCGGCGTTGTTATTCGGCCAATAGAACGGAAGAAGTCAATTTCGACAAATCGGTCAGCATATTTCATTTTCAGAAATTCGTGTTTTACGTCGCCGTATAGCTTTTGGGTTCCTCTTGGGCCGCCACTCCACCCTGTTACCCGGTGCAATTTAAGGCAAGGTGAAGCGTTGGCATCTTTTGAGCTTCGGAATTTTAGGCATACGCCCTTATGTCCGTCTCCATAATTTCCCCACATTGCCGCTTGATGTGGATCGGACACGAAGCACGCCGCGTACCATTTGTAGAAAATAAGGTTTTCGAGACCCCTGACATATTCATCTGGAAACTCGACTATGGCTGTTTGCCATATTTTGTCGCGCATCTCAGTCGATTGGAAGTAGCGCATAAGGCCAAAGTTTTTGTTCACATGCTCCGCAGCCTGAAACAGAAAGCCAAGAGACTTCCTTTCCTGGTCTCTATGGTCCTTCAGGCTTTCATTGATAACTCTTAGGAGTCTTTCTATTCCGTTTTCCACAACATCGCTTGATTGACCAGGAGACGATGATGGAGCCATAAGACCGTGCTGCGTAAAGAGCTTGCAAATGCAAGTTAACGCCAGACCATGCAACCCTCGAAGGTAAAACTTCAGTTCTTCGCAACGAATTTGATGTTTGAAAGCGGCCAACAAATCCGGAATTTTCGAAATTCCTTGTACCGCAAAAAATTCCGCGCATATCCTTTCGTATAATTCATGGAATTGGTGGCTCGGATGATTTGTCGTCGAAGAAAAAGTTATATTCTTTGATAAATCCTCGTTGTATGTTTCGCCAGCAACCAACACCAGCATGAATTTTCGCGTGAAACAAAGTAAATAATGCCGGATGAGATTCCGCCAAACGATAGCGTCGCCGCTCCAAAAAATATCTTTGAAGCCCTCCATTGGATCATTCAAATCATCCGGCGGCGCGAAATAAATCTCTTGCTTTTCTAATTCCTGCCAACCATCGAGCAACGCATCGATTGAACGAAAGCGGTAAAAAAATTCTGTCTCAGCTTCCATCATTTTAGCCCCGCGCCCTCCAAAAATCCGAAAACCACATCTTTCCTACAAAAACAAACCTTGCTTGCTTAAAAACTCCAAACACGTCGCCCGCTCAGCCACGCACCCGCCAGCCCGCCACCAATCCCGCGCCGCCGCCAACAATTCGCCCACACGCGGACCCGGCATCACCCCGAGCGCCGTCACATCGCGCCCCTGCAGCGGAAACACCGGCGCCGGCATCGCCGCAATCCGCGCCCGCAGCCCCTGCCACCCGGCATCGCCATCATCCGCCAGCCACGCCTGGTCAACGAGAACATCAGCACCCGCATCAGCCAGCGCCCGCCGCAAATCCGCATCCGCCATACCCGGAGACAGCGCGGCCGGCCGTAACATCGCCTCCAGCCGCGCCAGCTCCGCCCCGCTCAACCGCCATTGAGCCGCCAAATCCGCCGCCGGCCCGTCCAACAGTGCCGCCACCCGCAACAATGGGTCCACCGGCGCCCCGCGCGCCACCAGCCCGTCAAATCGCGCCATCCGCGCGCCCGGCATCACCAGCGCCAGCACCCCCGTCTCCGCCATCAGCGCCAGCGCCGCGCGCGGATCGGTCGCGGCGAAAATCCGCTTCATCTCCATCCACACCCGCTCCGCCGACAGCCGCAACACGCCGTCCCGCAACGCGCGAATCGCGCCGACCGCCTCGGCATCCGCATCGCCCCGCGCATAACGCGCATAAAACCGGAAAAACCGGAGGATCCGCAGATAATCCTCCTCGATCCGCGCCGCCGCAGCACCCACGAACCGCACCCGCCCGGCGCTCAAATCCGCGCGGCCGCCAAAATAATCGTACACCGTCCCGGCGCGGTCCGCCGACATCGCGTTGATCGTGAAATCCCGCCGGCTCGCATCCGCCTCCCAGTCATCGGTGAACGCCACCACCGCATGCCGGCCATCGGTCTCGACATCCCGGCGCAGGCTGGTCACCTCGAACGCATTTTTTGCAGACAGCACGGTCACCGTGCCATGCGCGAGCCCGGTCGGCACCGCCTTCAACCCCGCCGCCGAAACCCGCGCGATCACCGCCTCTGGCGTCAGCGGCACGGCAAGGTCCACATCCGCCACCGCCCGCCCGGCCAGGGCATCGCGCACCGCGCCGCCCGCAATCCGCGCCTCCGGCAGCGCGTCCCACACAGCATCGAGACCGGGAACGCTGATCACCCGGCGCCGAGCAGCCGGCGCGCCAGATTGCGCAGGATCATCGCGGTCGCCCCCCAGATCACATGGTCCTCATGCGGCCACACCCAGAACTCCCGCTCCGCCCCGCGCCACTGCGCCCGCCGCCGGCGCGGCAGCCCGGCATCCAGCAATGTGGAAAACGGCAGGCAGAACACCTCCGCCACTTCGCCTTGCGCCGCGGCAAACGCGACCCCTCGCGGCACCAGCGCCACCACCGGCGAAATATGAAACCCGGTGCCCGTCACGAAATCATCCATCCGCCCGAGCACTTCGGCGCTCTCCGGCGCAAGCCCGATCTCTTCCTGCGCCTCGCGCAACGCCGCCGCCTCGACCGTCGCGTCGTGCAGCTCGATCTTGCCGCCGGGGAATGACACCTGTCCGGCATGGCTCGGCATCTGCGCGCTGCGCCGCGTCAGCCACACCCCATGCTCAGGCTCGATCGGCACAAGCACGGCGGCCGGCCGGTTGGCATCGAGTGCCAGCCGCCGATGATCGAGCCCCGGCGGCAGCCGCCGCCGCAATTCCGCCGCCGTCATCGTCAAACCCATGCCGGCACGCGCCCATCAGGCGCGCACAAAACCCTATTTCCCGTAGCCGGCCGGCAGGTCGCCCAGGGAAAAAAACGCGCCATCGCTCCACACGCCGAGCACCTTTCGCCCGCGCACCATCCCCGGCTCGGCGAGCGCCACCAGCTCGTAATACGTCGCCCGGTTGATCCGCGCCTCAATGGGAAAATCTCCTTTGCCCGCGCGCACATGCAAATAGGGCGTGGGCTCGCAATTCAGCAGATCATGACGGATTCGTATAGGATTCTTAGGCCCGGCGGTGATGCACTGGTCGACATTGGTCCGAAACGACAGCACCTGCTCCTTGCCGGTGCCCGACCACTCCATCTCGACCGCAATGAACGGCACGTCCTCAACCTCGATCGTACCGCGCTCGGCCGGCGTCTCCAGCAAATACTGCCCATCCGCCTCGCGCTTCAGCACGGTCGAGAACAGGCAGATCATCGGTTTGCGGGTGATCGGGCTGCCGCGATAAAGCCAGGTCCCATCGCGCTTGATCAGGAACGGCAGCGTCCCGCAATCGACGACGGCGCGCGCCGGACCGGCATTCGGACGTGTCGGCCCACCCCGCTCAGTCACAATCTCGCTTTTCCTTGCCGTCGATGTTCTCATGGGAGGCTGATATAGGTAACATCATACTGCAATCAAATGGGTAAGTGGACGGACATGGCGGATGCCAGCGGAATTGAAAGACGGCTGGAAAACACAATGGAAGCCGCCGCCGCGGTCCGCAACACGATGGCCCGGATCATCATCGGCCAGCCGGACGCCGTCACGCAGACCCTGATCGCGATCCTGAGCGGCGGCCACGCCGTCCTCACCGGCGTGCCCGGTCTCGGCAAAACCCTACTGGTCGATACGCTCGGCACCGTGCTCGGCCTCAGCACCCGGCGCATCCAGTTCACGCCCGACCTCATGCCCTCTGACATCCTGGGCAGCGAGGTGCTCGAGGAAGCGCCCGCCGGCCGGCAGTTCCGCTTCATCCCCGGCCCGATCTTCACCGAGCTGCTGATGGCCGACGAGATCAACCGCGCCAGCCCGCGCACGCAATCGGCCCTGCTGCAGGCGATGGCCGAGGGCCATGTCGCCGTCGCCGGCATCAACCGCCCCGTGCCCCGCCCCTTTCATGTCCTGGCGACACAAAATCCGCTGGAGCAGGAAGGCACCTACCCGCTCCCCGAAGCCCAGCTCGACCGCTTCCTGCTCGACGTGCGGATCGACTATCCGAGCGAAGCCGATGAGCGCGCGATGCTGCTCGCGACCACCGGCACGACCACCGCCACCGCGAGCCCGATCATGGCCGCGACCGATCTGCTGGAAGCGCAGTACCTGGTCCGCGCGATGCCGGTCGGCAACGCCGTGACGGACGCGATCCTCACGCTGGTCCGCGGCGCCCGGCCGGAAACCGCGGCCTGGCCCGAGCTCACGCAGGACCTCGCCTGGGGCCCCGGCCCGCGCGCCGCGCAGGCGCTCATGCTCGCCGTGCGCGGCCGCGCCCTGCTCGACCAGCGCCTCGCCCCCAGCATCGAGGACGTCGCCGCCCTCGCCGCCCCCGCGCTCCGCCACCGCATGTCGCTGCGCTTCGCCGCCCGCGCCGAGGGCCGCTCGCTGGAAACCATCCTGCAACGCCTCATCGCCCGGCTTTGACACAGGCGGCTGCCACGCACAGGCGCACCCGCGCGCAGGCCGAGACCCTCGCCGCCGCCATGCCTCGCCTCCTGCTGGCCGCTGAACGCCTCGCTTTCGTCGCCGCCCCCGGCCGGCACGGCCGCCGCCGCGGCGGTTCCGGCGACGCCTTCTGGCAATACCGCGACTGGCAGGACGGCGACGAGGTCCGCCGGATCGACTGGCGCCGCAGCGCCCGTGGCGAGCGGCTGTTCCTGCGCGAACGCGAATGGGACGTGCCGGCGACCATCGGCCTCGTCCTCGAGGACACGCCGAGCCTCGATTTCCACAGCGCGCCCAACCTCCCGACCAAGCGTGAAGCCGCCATCCTCCTGCTGCTCGCCCTCGCCGTCATCCTGCTGCGCGCCGGCGAGCGCGTCGCTCTCCCCGGCCGCACCCCGCCGCTCACCGGCGGCCACGCGATCGAGAGCCTGGCAACCGCGTTGCTCAGCGATGCCACCCAGGCGGCCCCCGGCCCGGCGCGCACCGTCCGCTTCGGCGACTTCCTGCAGGCCCCGGCTTTCACCGGCGCGCCGGGCGGCGCGGTCATGCAGATCCTCGACCCCGCCGAGTGCGACTTCACCTACCAGGGCCATATCCGCTTCGAGGGTTTCGCGGGCGAGGCGCCGCTCGACGCGCTGGACGCCGCCGCCTGGGCCACCGCATACCGGCGCCGCATCGAGGCCCATCGCGCGGCGGTCGCCAGGGCCGCGATGCAAGCCGGGCAAACCCCGCTCTTCCACCGCACCGACCACCCGCCCGCCGCCGCACTCGCGGCCTTGCACCAGGCCCTCGCCCGCGCGTGATGTTCGCCGCCCCCCTGGCCCTGCTGGCGCTCGCCTTGCTGCCGCCGCTCTATCTTATCCTCCGCCTGATCCCGCCCCCCGCCCGGCGTCTCCGCTTCCCGCCGATCGCGCTGCTGCAAAACCTGCCCCTGACGCAGACCAGCGCCGTCCGCCTGCCGCTCTGGCTGCTGTTGCTGCGGCTTGGCACCGCCGGCCTTCTCATCATCGGCTTTGCCGGCCCCACCCTACGTCCCCCCGCCCTGCTGCCCGGCGCCGGCCCGGTGCTGCTGGTCATCGACAATTCCTGGGCGGCAGCCGGCATCTGGCCGGACATGATGGAGACCGCGACCACCCTTTCCGCCGCCGCCGCCCGCCAGCACCGCGCCGTCGCCATCCTGACCACCGCCCCCGCCCGCACCCTCGCACCGGAGCCGGCCCCCGTTATGGACGCGGCCGCCGCCGCCCAGCGCCTCGCCGCCCTCAGCCCCGAACCCTGGCCCGCCGACCGCGCCGCCGCTGCCGCCGCCTTGCGCGCCGCCCCCGAGACCACCCGCATCTACCTCGCCGACGGCATCACCGACGGCGCCGGTTTCCCGGCCTTCCTTGCCGCCCTGCATCCCAGCCGCAGCTACGCGCCGCTCGGCCCGCCCGCCTTGCTCGGCAGCGTCACCCTCGCCGCCGACGGCACGCTTCGCGTCACCGCCATCACCAACCCGCGCAACCTCCCCGTCCAGGCGCTCTCGGCCGGCGGCGGCGTCATCGCCCTCGCCCCCTTCGACGCGCACGGCGCCGCCAGCGTCACCCTGCCCCGCCCGATTGCGAACGGCATCGCAAAATTCGTGCTGTCGGGCCCCGCCACCGCCGGCGGCACCCTGCTCACCGACACCGGCACGCGCGCCACCCTCGCCGGCCTCGTCACCGCCGGCGCCAGCGCCGACACGCCCTATCTCGGCACCTTCTATTACCTGCGCCGCGCGCTGCCCGCCGGCACCGACATCCGCACCGGCACGCTGCGCCAGCTGGCCGACGCCCATACCGGCCTGATCTTCCTCGCCGACACGCCGCTCGATGCCCAAAACCTCGCCATCGCCCAGAACGTCCTGGCCGCCGGCGGCACCCTCATCCGCTTCGCGGGCCCCCTCACCGCCGCCGCCCCCGACGCGCTGAACGCCGACCCGCTGCTCGCCGGCGACCGCCGCCTCGGCGGCGCGCTCAGCTGGACCACACCCGAACCGCTCGCCCCGATGCCCGCCGCCGGCCCGCTGGCGGGCCTGCCCGCCGACCCCGCCATCCGCGTCGCCCGCCAGATCCTCGTCGACCCCATTGCGGTCGACCCCGCCACCATCTGGGCCAGCCTGCGCGACGGCACCCCGCTGATCATCGGCCGCAGCTTCGGCCAGGGCACGCTCGTCAACATCCTCACGACCGCCAACACCTCCTGGTCGAACCTGTCGCTCTCCGGCCTGTTCCCCGCCATCCTCGCGCGCCTCGCCAGTCTCGCGCACGGCGCCACGCCGAACGCCACCACCGCCTGGTCGCTGCAACAGGAACTGGACGCCTTCGGCACGTTGCAGCCCCCCGCGGCGGCGGCATCGATCAGCCCCGCCGCGCTCGAAAACGCGCAGGCTTCGCCCGCAACGCCCCCCGGCCTGTACGCCCGGACCGGCGATGCGGGCGGCGCCACCATCGCCCTCAACCTCGGCTTCCACGTCCCGCCGCCAGTCCCCAGCGCATTGCCGGACAAAACACCCTATGGCGGGCTCGCGGCCCCGCGCGGTCTCGGCCCCGACCTGATCACGCTCGCCGCCCTGCTCCTGGCGCTCGACCTCGCACTCTCGCTGCGCCTGCGCGGCAGCTTGCGCCGCCGCGGCACCCGCGCCATCCTCCCGGCCCTGTTCCTGCTGCTCCTCCCCGCCCCGCCTGCAACCGCCCAGACATCGAGCCAAAGCGCGGCCCTGCAGACCGAGCTCGGCTACCTCGAGACCGGCGACCAGGCGAGCGACCAGCTCACCGCCGACGCCCTCGCCTATCTCTCCGCCATGGTCTCCGCCCGCACCTCGGTGCAGCTCGGCCCGCCCGCCGGCCTGAACCCCGCGACCGATGATCTCAGCCTCTACCCGCTGCTCTACTGGCGGCTGCCCGCGGCCACACCGGCCCCCTCGCCCGCCGCCTGCACCGCTCTGCTCAACTACATGCAGCATGGCGGCCTGCTGGTGATCGACACGCCCGGCGGCACGCCTGCCGCCGCCGGCTCCGGCGCCGGGTTCGACCCCGATGCCGCGACCAGCCTCGCCCGCGCCACCGCCTGCCTCAGCCTCCCGCCGCTCGAGCCGCTCGCCACCGCCAACGTGCTGGCGCGCAGCTTCTACATCATCCGCGGTTTCCCCGGCCGCTTCACCGGCGCGCCCGTCCTCATCGCCACCCCCGCCGCCCGCGACGCCGACGGCGTCACCCCCGTCATCGTCGGCGAGAACGACTGGGCCGGCGCCTGGGCGCGGGATGCCACCGGCGCGCCCGAGCAGACACCGCTCCCCGACGGCGAGGACCAGCGCGTGATCGCCGACCGCTTCGGCATCAACCTCGTGATCTACGCCCTCACCGGCAGCTACAAAGCCGACCAGAACACCGCCCCCGCCTTCCTCGACCGGCTCGGCCAGTGATGACGGGCTGGCTGACGTTCGAACCCAGCCTCGCATGGCCGGCGCTCGGCGCCCTCGCCACTGTCCTCATCCTCGTCGCCCTCGCCGCCATCGCATCGCGCGCGCCCGGCGCCATCATCCGCCTCGCCGGCTTCCTCCTCATCCTCGCCGTCCTCGCAAACCCCGCATGGCGCGCCCGCACGACATCCCCCCTCCCGGATGTCGCCCTCGTCCTGCTCGACCAATCCGGCTCCATGGCGATCAACAACCGCCCGGCGATGGCCGCCCGCGCGCTCGCCGCCTTGCAGGCCAGCGCGGGCGGGACGCATCTCGACATCGTCCGCGTCGCCCCCGCCCCCACCGGCGGCACCGACCTCGCGCCCGCCCTCGCAACCGGCCTGGCCGCCATCCAGCCCAGCCAGCTTGCCGGCGTCATCGCCATCACCGACGGCGAGGTCGCCCCGCTGCCCGGCCTGCCGCACGCCCCCTTCACCGCCCTGCTCGCCGCCGCCGGCGAGGAGACCGACCGCGAGCTCCGGCTCATGGACCAGCCCGCCTACGGCCTCGTCGGCCAGAACGCCACCCTGCGCTTCACCGTGCTCGACCATGGCGCGGACGACGCCGGCGCGACCGCCACCGTCACCATCGCCGAGGATGGCGTGCCCGTCGCCAGCACGCAGGCTGTTATCGGCGCGTCAGCCACCGTCAGCCTGCCGATCCGTCATGCCGGCCCCATCGTCGTCACCGCCGCCGTCACCCCGCTGCCGGACGAAGTCAGCCGCCTCAACGACACCGCCGCCTTCACCCTCACCGGCATCCGCAAACGCCTCAAAGTCCTGCTGATCTCCGGCAACCCTGACCAGGGCGAGCGCGCCTGGCGCGTCCTCCTCAAATCCGACCCCGCGGTCGAACTCATCCATTTCACCATCCTGCGCCTGCCCGGCGAGCAGATCGACGCCGCCCCGCAGGACCTCGCCCTCGTGCCCTTCCCGATCCGCGAACTCTTCGAGGCCGATATCAACAAATTCGACCTGATCATCCTGGATGACTTCAACGCCCGCGGCCTGCTGCAGCCCGCCTATCTGATCAACATCGCCAATTTCGTGACGAAAGGCGGCGCCCTGTTCGCCGAGGTCGGCCCGGAATTCGCGAGCGCCGACAGCCTCGCCATCTCCCCCCTCGGCCCGATCCTGCCCGCCACACCGGTGGAACCCGGCATCGTCACCCAGACCTTCGCACCTGAGGTCACCTCGCTCGGCGCGCGCGACCCGGTCACCGCCCCTTTCGCGGACGCCACCCTCGCCCCCTGGTTCCGCATGGAGTCGGCGAGTGTCACCAGCGGCGACATCCTGATGACCGGGGCCGACAACCTGCCGCTGCTGGTGCTTGGGCCCGAAGGCCAGGGCCGCGTCGGCATGCTGCTCTCGGATCAGCTCTGGCTCTGGACCCGCAGCGGCCATGACGGCCCGGCCCTGCCGCTGCTCCGGCGCACCGTCCACTGGCTGCTGCGCGAACCGGCCCTCGAAGCCGAAAGCCTCAGCATCACCCTCGCGCCGGACAATCTGACAGTGACGCGCCAGACCCTGAAATCCGGCAACCCCGGGGACATCACGATCACCGCGCCGGACGGCACGCTCGCCCGCATCCCCTTCCACGCCGCGCAACCCGGGCAATTTACGGCCACACTGGCTATCCCGCCGGATGCGACCGGCATCTGGCGCGCCGCCAATAACGGCGAGACCGCCTACGCCGCCCGCACGCCCGAAAATACCGCCGAATATGAAAACCTCGCCGCCACCGCGGCAATCCTGCGGCCGCGCGCCAATGACATCATCTGGCTGGGCCAGACCCCGGCGCCGAACCTTCAACCACTGCTGCGCCCGCGCCACGCCGTCCAGGTCACCGGCGAACGCCTCGTGCCGCTGCTGCCGCCTGTGCCGACACTGCTACTCGCCTTCGCGATGATCGCGCTGGCGTGGTGGAGGGAAGGCAAGGCCAGGTAAGATAAGGCGAGGTAAAAAAGGACTAGTTTTTGTGAACAAAAAGCCCTTGCGCGGGCAGCGGTAGCAAAAAAACCGTGAGATTTAGGGTTATGGGCGTTTGCGCCGCCGCCGCCCATGACCCAGCATAATACTTCGCTGGGTCATGGGATCTGGCGCCCTTCGCGGCACAGTCTCAGGACATTTGCTCCTTTTTTCAAAAAAGAAGCGCTGCCCTGCCCTTAACTAGACGTTAGAACAACAAACCGGCTTCGAGCGTGCCCAGAAACTGGCCACGGTTCGACGTGCCGTCGATGCCATACGACGCACCGGTCGCGTCCTTGTTGTGCAGCAGGTAGATGTATCCGGCATTCGCGCGGGCAAACAGGTCCTTATACTGCCAGGTCGGTGCAATCGCCGCGCCGACCGCCTGCGAATCCGGCCCGATGAAGGACGCGAAGTTGGACGCCGCCGCCGTATGCGACGTGAAGTATTCCGCCCAGCCGCCGATCGAGTAGGGCGACGTGCCAAACGTGTAATCGCCGAACAGCGCTGCGCCGAGGTCGGTCGACTCCCCATAGATCCCGGCGATCGCATCGGGCTTGGCGTACTGGAACTGCACTTCCGGCACCAGGCTCAGGTTGCCGTTGGTGTAGCTGTAATACGCGCCGATCATGTCGCTGTTGACGTAGCTGTTGCCAAGCCCGGTGGTACCGCCGCCGTAAGCGAACGTGTTGGCTCCGGTCCGGCCCACGTTAGCGGTGCCATAGACGTTGACGCTGTTCGAGGAATTGACCGTGTAGGTCACCAGCGCCTGGACCGTGTTGAACACGCCGGAATCAAAGCCGTCGCCGAATTCGACCGTTGCGGCCACCGGCCCCTCGGTCAACGCCGCCTCGACACCGCGCGACTGCGAGTTCTGCACATAGAAAATCGCGGTCGTCAGCTGCACCGGATTGATCCAGTCGATCGCCGCCTCGTAGCCCTCGAGCGAGTTCAGCTCACCCGCCGAGAACGTCACCGGCGAACCGGTCGGCGCGATCGTGATATAGCCGGCATAAAGCGGTCCGGTCACGAGGCTCGAGATGGTCGTCTGCGTCGGCGACGTGCCAAGCGTGGTCGCCCCGCCGACGGAGCCGACCTCGACCGTGAACTGCAGCACGCCGTCGGTCTTCTGCAACTCGATCAAGGCGTTCGCGACATCAAACCCATCCGGATTGGTGCCCGACGGCGTGTTGCTCTCAACGAAGCCATAACCATCAACACCGCCGCTCAGCTGCAGCGGGCCGATCGGGCCGCCGTCGATCTGAATGGCATTGGGCCCGCTCATCGCCTGCGCTGCGTGAAGAGCCAAAAGTGAGGACGCGGCGATAAAGCCAAGTCCCAAAAATTGCCGGCGCATCGTAATCATTCTGCCTCCTCAATACGCATTATTGCGCGTGAATGCCTAAAACGTAACCTGACACGCCACAAAACAGGTGAAAAACACCCGGTTCCGCGCCATCTCACGGTAACGAAATCGCAATCTATATGCCAAGGCCGTGAAGCAACCAGTCCGAAGCGTCCAACCATGTCGCTTTGCTGGCGTCATGTTGCCCAAATGACACAAATGCGCGTAATTTTATTACGATTAAGCGACAAGCTACAGTCTTTTAGGATCCTACCGCCCTGTCGCGGGTAAGCCTCAGGCCTTGCCCAACCGATTGAGCGCCTGCGCGCCAAAAACGCCGAGGGCGCAGGCGGCGAGACACATCAGCACCGAGGCGAACACGTAAATCCCCGCGCGCCCCGCCTGCCCGGTGCGCGCGAGCTCCACCGTCTGCAGGCTGAACGAGGAAAACGTCGTGAACCCGCCGCAAATCCCCACGGTCACGAAAATCCGCGCCTCATCCGGCACCCCGAGCCGCCCGTGCGCGCCCGTCAGCAGCCCGAAAAAACTGATGACGAACGAGCCGATGATGTTGATGAGCAGCGTGCCCCAGGGAAATTCCGACCCGACCGCGAGCGCCACGGTATTGCCCAGCCAGTAGCGCAGCACGCTGCCGATCGCCCCGCCCATCGCCACCCAAAGATAGACCACGGCTTCAGTTCAGCTCCGCCAGCAGGCTGAGCTGCGCATCCCGCGGCTCCGCGTGGTCAACCAGGGAAATCGGATAATCGCCGGTAAAACAGGCATCGCAGAACGCCGGCGCCTTCGCATCCCGCCCCGGCCGCCCCAGCGCGCGGTACAACCCATCGATTGAAATAAACGCCAGGCTGTCGACCCCGATCAGCCGCGCCATCGCCGCGACATCGTTGCGCGCCGCCAGCAATTTGCCCCGCTCGGGCGTGTCGATGCCATAAAAACACGAATGCGTCGTCGGCGGCCCGGCGATGCGCATATGCACCTCCGCCGCCCCCGCCGCGCGCACCATCTCGACGATCTTCTGGCTCGTGGTCCCGCGCACGATCGAATCATCGACCAGCACGACCCGCTTGCCCTCGATGATCGCCCGGTTCGCCGAATGCTTCAGCCGCACGCCGAGATGCCGGATCTGGTCGGTCGGCTCGATGAAAGTTCGCCCGACATAATGGTTGCGGATGATCCCGAGCTCGAAGGCAATCCCGCTCGCCTCCGCGAACCCCATCGCCGCCGGCACCCCGGAATCTGGCACAGGCACCACCACATCGGCCGCCGCCGGCGCCTCCTTGGCGAGCTGCCCGCCGATCAGCTTGCGCGCCCGATAGACCGAAATCCCCTCCATCACGGAATCCGGCCGGGCGAAATAAATATACTCGAACACGCAGAAGCGCGACGCCTGCGGCGCGAACGGCTTGATGCTCTGCACCCCGGCATCATCGATCACGACGATCTCGCCCGGCTCCACATCGCGCACGAAATCCGCACCCACGATGTCGAGCGCGCAGGTCTCGGAGGCCAGCACCCAGCCCGCCTTGCCATCCGCTCCGGCCAGCCGGCCCAGGATCAGCGGCCGCACGCCCAGCGGATCGCGCACCCCCACCAGCTGCTCATTGGTCAGCGCCACCAGCGAATAGGCGCCCACCACCTGCTTGATCGCATCGATCAGCCGGTCGATCACGTTGGAATACAGGCTGATCGCGATCAGATGCACGAACACTTCCGAGTCCATCGTGCTCTGGAACAGGCAGCCCCGCCGCGTCAGCGCCTTGCGCAGCGTATGCGCGTTGGTGAGGTTGCCGTTATGCCCGACCGCCAAGCCGCCAAACTCGAATTCGGCGAATAGCGGCTGCACGTTGCGCAGCACGGTCTCGCCCGTCGTCGCATACCGGTTATGGCCGATCGCGCGCGCCCCCGGCAGCCCGGCCATCGTCTTCGCATCGCCGTAATTGTCGCCGACAAGGCCAAGGCCCTTATGCGAGTGGAACCGCACGCCGTCATGCGTCACAATCCCCGTCGCCTCCTGGCCGCGATGCTGGAGCGCGTGCAGCCCAAGGGCAGTGATCGCCGCGGCGTCGGTCACATTCCAGGCGCCGAATACGCCGCATTCCTCATGAGGCTTGTCATCATCGATCATGATTGCCTCCCCAGCCCGTCGGTGGATCACGCCCTTCACCTAGACGTGTGACAGTAGGATGTCGAGGCACCGCGGCGTATTTCTGGTAGGCAAGGCAAGCGCCGCTTCTTTGAAAGACACGTCGGTGCTGAAACTGCGCCGCGGACCAGTCGAGCTCCCATGGCTCGCGAATCAAAGTTTTTTCGCTACTTTTTATTCACAAAAAGTCGTTCTTCCTACCTAATTCTTATCCTGCGCGCCCAGCGCACTCCCCGCGACCGGCTGATGCATCAGGCTGTCAGCGCTCGGCGCCGGCCCGTGCGGCGGCGCGTCGACCTTCGGGTGGTATTCTTTCGGCAGCAGGCCGACAAGCGCGCTTGCCCCCTGGTAGGCAACCGGCAGAAACCTTGCATTCACGACCGGGGCCGGCCAGTCCGCTTCGTCGACGCCGACCGAGAGCGCGATATAGGCCAGGCATATGATCAACCCGCCGCGCACCGCGCCGAACACGAGGCCGAGGCTGCGGTCGAGCCCGGAGAGGGCAGAGTCGCGCACCAGCCCGCCGATCAGCCCGCTGATCAGGCTGAGCACGATCAGCACGACGATGAAGACGACGCCCATCGAGGCGTAGACCACGAGGTTTTTCATCGGCAGCACGCTGCTGATCTCGGGCAGCACCAGCGGATAGAATTTGACAGCGCAGAACGCGGCACCCACCCACGCGCCCACGCCCAGCACCTCGCGCACGAAGCCGCGCACCATCGAGAATACCGCCGACAGGATCACGATCAGCAGGGCGGCGGCATCAATCCAGGTCATTCACACTCCTCAAACGGCCACGCGCTTCACGCCGGACGTGGCCACGCCAACAAGGTCAGTCAGATGTCCGATTTCAATAAGTTTGAGCAGCGGGGGCACCGCCAGGCGGGCGGCGCCGCCGGCCACGCGCTTGGGGCAGGCGGCCTGCGCAAACCCCAGTTTCGCCGCTTCCTTCAACCGCAGTTCCGCCTGCGCCACCTGCCGCAATTCGCCCGAGAGCCCGATTTCGCCAAAAAACACCATGGAGGGGTCGGTCGGCACGTCGGAGGCCGCCGATATCAGCGCGGCCGCGACCGCCATGTCGGCCGCAGGCTCGCTCACCCGCAGGCCGCCGGCGACGTTCAGGTACACGTCGTTCATCGCGAGCTTCAGCCCGCAGCGCGTCTCCAGGACCGCCAGCAGCATCGAGAGCCGGCCGGAATCCCAGCCGATGACCGAGCGCCGGGGCGATCCGCCGGGGTTGGGGGCGAGCAGCACCTGGATTTCGACCAGCACCGGCCGCGAACCCTCGAGCCCGGCGAACACCGCACTGCCCGACACATTGCCGCGCCGCTCCGCGAGGAACAGCGCGGACGGGTTGGCGACCTCGGCGAGCCCGCCCGCCGTCATCTCGAACACGCCGATCTCGTCGGTCGCGCCGAACCGGTTTTTCACGCCGCGGAGGATCCGGAACTGGTGCCCGCGATCGCCCTCAAAATGCAGCACGACGTCAACCATGTGCTCGAGCACGCGCGGGCCCGCGAGGTTGCCCTCCTTGGTCACGTGCCCGACCAGCATCAGCGCGAACCCCTGGGATTTCGCCGCCCGGATCAGCTCGAAGGCCGCCGCCCGCACCTGCGTCACGCTGCCCGGCGCTGAATCCACCCCTTCCGTCCACATCGTCTGGATGGAGTCGATCACCACCAGCGCCGCATCGGGGAAGCCCGGCAGGCTCGCCAGGATATCGCCGAGCTGTGTCGCGGCCGCAAGCTCCATGGGTGCGCCGGTCAATCCCAGCCTGCGCGCCCGCAGGCGGATCTGGTCGATGGATTCCTCGCCCGAGATATACACAACGCGCCGGCCGGCGCTCCCCAGCGCGGCGCCCGCCTGCAGCAGCAGCGTGGATTTGCCGATCCCCGGATCGCCGCCGACCAGCACGACGGAGGCCGGCACCAGGCCGCCGCCCAGCACCCGGTCGAATTCCTCGATGGTCGTGGGCACGCGCGGCGGCGGCGGCGAGACGCCCTCCAGCCCGACGAATTCGAGTTTCGCTCCGCGCGCTGCACTCGCCCGCGCGCCGCCCGGCAGCATGGCCAGGGGGGCCCGCTCATCCAGCGTATTCCACGCACCGCACGCCTCGCAGCGTCCCGCCCATTTGGGAAACACGCTGCCGCAGGCCGAACAAACGAAGCTTTTGCCGGTTTTCGCCAAAATCAGCCCGGCTGCCAGCCGTAGCTCTTCGCGAGGAACGACTGCAGGCCGGTCTGGTCGTCGCTGACGACATCGAGGGCGGCCATCGCCGCCGCCGTCACCGGCGCCGCCTGCAGCATAATGGAAGAGGCGCTCGCCGCCGCCGCCAGCGCCGGTGCGGCAAGCGCGCCCTGTGCCGCCCCGCGCCATTGCGCGACCGCCGCCGGGTCTGTCAGCCGCGGCAGCACCACGAGGAAATCGAGCCGCGCCGCCGCCGCCGCCGCGCGGTAGACCGCGTCGAAAAACGGCGTCGACGTGCCGCTGAATGCCACCAGGTCCGGCAGGCCCGGAAACAGCGCATCGCCGATGACCTTGCCATCGGGCGTCACGCTGCCGAGGCAGAACACCGGCTGCCCGCCCGCCGCCGCGAGCGGTGCGATGTCCTCCGGCACGCCCTCGCCGGAGACGAACACCGCGTCAACCTCGCCCGCGACGAACGCCCGGGTCTTCGCATCGATGTTGCGCAGACCGAAGACCGGGGCGACCGGCACGCCGAGCCGCGCCAGCGCCAGCAGGGCGGCAAGGTCGTTGCTTTGGGGCTGGTCCGCGCCGAGCCGCAGCGGGCTGATGGCGCGCAGGGCCGCAAGGTCGGTCCGTCCGTCATCCGGCAGCCGCACGACCAGCACGCCCGAGCCGCAGCCCGCCATCACCGGCACCCAGCGCGTCGGGTCGAAATGCACCCGCGGGTCGCCGGTCAGCCAGGCGGTCAGCGCCGCCCCGGGCATAATCGCGGCCGTCGTGCCATCGGGCACCACCAGCGCGTCCAGCCGGTTCGCCCCGGTCACACCGTCGAGCCCGCCGAGCGGGCGCGGATAAATCTGCGGCTGCCCGGGAAACGCCGCCGACAGCGCGAGCGCCACGGCGTTGCCCCAGCGGCTCGTCTGCTCGCCTGCGGGGCCCGCCACCAGCAGCGTGAGATTGGCCGGGGCGGCGCGCGCGGGCAGCGCCGTCGCCGTTAGGGACGCCGAAATCAGCCCGCCCATCACCCGCCGGCGCTGCATTGGCCCCCCATGCGTCTCAGCCGTTCCCCCAGACCCGCCGTCTCATCCCGCGTCGCCGCTACGAGTCGTACTGGATGAGTGCTTCGAACGGCACCTTGAATTTATCACGGCCGTGTAAAAATGTCAGTTCGATGAGGGCAGCCGTCGCGACCACCTCGGCGCCGACATTCTGCAGCAGCGTGATGCCCGCCGCCATCGTGCCGCCGGTCGCCAGCAGGTCATCAACCACGACGACGCGCGCCCCCGGCGCCACCGCGTCCGCCTGGATCTCGATCCGGTCCGACCCGTATTCCAGCGCGTAGTCGAGCCCGACCGTAGCACCCGGCAGCTTGCCCCGCTTGCGCAGCATCACGAAGCCGCAGCCGAGTTTTAGCGCAAGCGGTGCTGCCAGCAGAAACCCGCGGCTTTCCACGCCGGCCAGCACCGTCGGGTGATATGCCCGCACGAGGTTCGAGAGCCGTCCCATCGCCACCTGCCAGGCATCGGCATGCCGCAGCAGCGTCGAGATGTCGTAGAACAGGATCCCCGGCTTGGGGAAATCGGGGATGGCGCGGATATGATCTTTAAGGTCCATTGGGCGTCTATAGCCGACCCATCCGGCGCGGCAAACGGCTCATCTCACCCATTCCATGCTGCCGCCGCCGCGTCATCGGCAGCGCGCGCCGCGACCCACGCCCGCGCGCCGTCCTCGAATTCCTCCTGCTTCCAGAACGGCGCGCTGGTCTTCAGCCAGTCGATCAGGAACGCGCAGGCCTGCAGCGCCGCCGCCCGGTGCGCGCTCGCCGCCGCCACAAACACGATGTTCTCCCCGGCCCGCAGCCGCCCGACACGGTGGATCACCGTGCACCCGGTCAACGGCCAGCGCGCCTGCGCCTGCGCCACGATCGCCTCCAGCGCGCGCAGCGTCATCGCCGGATAATGCTCCAGCACAAGCGCAACGACGCGCCGCTCGCCCTCCCCCGCCCGCACGATCCCGGTGAAACTCGCAATCCCGCCCGCGTCCTCATGACCAAGGCGGCCAAGCTCGACGCCCGCGTCAAAATCCTCGGTCTGCACGAGAATGCGCGCCATGCTCAGCCCCCCGTGACCGGCGGGAAAAACGCGATCTCGGATGCCCCGCCGATCGCCGCCTCGGGTGTGACGAATTCCTGGTCGACCGCGCAGCGCACCAGCCGCGGATTGGCGAACGCCGCCGCATGCGCGGCACTCCGCGCGGCGAGCCAGGTCATCAGGTCGGCGACGGTCGCCACGTGCGCCGGCAGCGCCACCTCCTCCTCGCCATACCCGACCGTCTCGCGCAGCCAGGCGAAGTACAGGATCCGGGTCAACGCGCATCCCCAGGCACCGCCGGCACCGGCTGCACGATCCCACCCGGCTGCGGCTGGTACAGCGGCCCGCCGGTCACGCCGACCGAAGCGGGTGACTGCGCCGGCGCCTCACCGGGCGGGTAGGGCGAGGGCAGCGACGGGGTATAGCCCTGGCCGAGCGGCTGATTGGATTCATCCTGGATCTGGCTGAGTGTAGGCATCGGCTGCACCGGCCCCGGCCACACATTGCCGGCCTGCGGCGCAATCGGCACCACCGCGGGGCTCTGCCCCAAAGCGCGCTCCGCCGTCTCGCTGCTCGCCCGCGGCGCGTTCGGGTTGCCGAACGGCCACAGCGTATCCGCCGCGAAGTGCCGCTCGCTGGTACACCCGCCGACCAGCAAAATTAAGCCGAATACATAACGAATTCGCAAAAGTTTTCTCCTTACGCGCTCGGCAGGCGGTTTAGCCCAAGCGCGGCCATCAGGAAATCCGCAACCGATTCTGACGTATTCAGGTCCAATACCGGCGCCGGGCAATCCGGCAGCGCGGTGTCCGAAGCCACGGCCAGTACCGGCATCGTCGGCCAGAGCGGCGCCTGCCCCAATGCGGGGCGGAACACCTCCAGCTTCGGCATATTGTAGCTCTTGTAGCCTTCAACCAGCACGAGGTCGACCGGCGACAGCCGCGCGAGCAGGTCCTCGAGCCGCGGCGGCGCTCCCGGCGCGAACAGCGCGAACCCGCCGCCGGTCGCCAGGATCACCTCCGCGGCCCCCGCCTGCGCGTGCCGAAAACTATCCTTGCCGGGCTTATCGAGCGTCAGGTTGTGGTGGGCGTGCTTGACGCTGGAGACGGAAAAGCCGCGGCGCTTGAAAATCTCGATGAGGGCGACGACCAGCGTGGTCTTGCCGCTGCCGGAGCTGCCAACGATTCCTAAAGTTATCAAAACAGAAAGCGCTTCTTTTTTGAAAAAAAGAAGCAAAAAACGTTTGTCCTGACATTGTGCGGCGGACGGCGCCAGATCCCATCGCCCCGCAAAGCAAGGTTTTCTTGCTTCTTTTTGTTCACAAAAAGAAGTCCTTCCTCTCCCTTAAACACTCGGCCGTGGACTGCTCACATGCCGCAGCCCCGCATTCAGATAATCCCATCCCGTCACCAGCGTCAGCGCCGCCGCCAGCCAAAGCAGCGTGCCGCCGATCCACGCCATCGGCAGCCAGCCCAGCCCCATCAGCCGCGCCCCCGCACCGCCCAGCAGCAGCAACCCGAGCGCCACCATCTGCACGCCGGTCTTCCATTTCGCGAGTTTCGTCACCGGCAACCCGATGCGGATCTCGGCCAGGTACTCGCGCAGGCCACTTACCAGGATTTCGCGCAGCATGATGACGATGGCGGGATAGATCCCCGAGCCCGGCAGATGCCCGAACCCGACCAGCGCCATCAGCGTCGCGCCGATCAGCAGCTTGTCCGCGATCGGGTCCAGCATCCGCCCGAAATCCGACAATTGCAGCCGCTCGCGCGCCAGCTTGCCATCCAGATAATCCGTGATCGCGGCCGCCGCGAACAGCAACGACGCCAGCACATCCGCCCATGGCGCGCGGAGTGCGACCAGCAGCACCAGCAGCGGGATGGCCGCGATCCGCGACAGGGTCAGGAGGTTGGGCAGATCGGTCATCATGCCAGCGACCAATAGAGCATCGTGGCCGCCAGCGCGATCACGCTGTGGTCATTTTTTGCAACAGGGTTCGACGGCGGCCGGCGCCAGCGCCTCGCCCAGCTGCGCCATGAACGCGCCACTATCGGCCCCCGCCGCCGCCTCGATCCCGCGATACGCCGCCAGCACGAGCGCGCCCGCCGGCGTGATCCGCGCGCCGCCGCCGCCCGCCCCGCCTTTCGCGGCTTCCACGAGCGGCGCCGCAAACATCGCGTTCATCACCTCGACGAGCGCCCATGCGCGCTTGTAGCTCATCCCCATCCGCCGCCCGGCCGCCGCGATCGACCCCGTGTCCCGGATCGCGGCAAGCAGGTCCGCCCGCCCCGGACCGAACACAACCTCCTCGCCCCGCATCAGCCTGATCCGCAGGGTGAGCCCGGCACCTTCGGATTTTGTCTCCATCTCTCAACAAAAGCATGATCCGCGTTGATTGACGATATAGTTGCAGGGCGATATCGCTGGGCAAACATATCGGAGTTCGCGCCTTGATCACCCGCCGCCGCACCCTCGCCGCCGCCAGCACCTCCCTCTTCGCCGCTGGTCTGGCGCCCGCCTGGGCCGCCGGCGAGATCACGGTCGCCTTCGCGGGCTCGATGGGTGTCGTCATGGACCGCGGCATCGGCCCCGCGTTCACCAAAGCGACCGGCACAGCCTTCCACGGCATCGGCCAGGCCGCGATGGCGCTCGCGCATCTGCTGGCGGCCAAGACCCAGATGGCGGACGTGTTCGTGTCGGTCTCCGCCGGCCCGATCAAAATCGTCGAGAAAGCCGGCCTCGCCAGCCAGGCCACGCCGGTCGCCAGCACCTCCATGGTGCTCGCCTATTCGCCCAAATCAAAGTTGGCGCCGCAATTTGCCGCGGCGAAGGGTGACGACTGGACGAAGATCCTCGCAACACCTGGCATACGCATCGGCCGTACCGACCCGCGCGCCGACCCGCAGGGCCAGTACGTGCTCTACACCCTTGAGCTCGCCGAAAAATACTACAAGCTGCCCGGCTTCGCCGCGAAGGTGGCGGGCGAGCCGCTCAACCCCGCGCAGATTTTCGCCGAGCCCTCGCTGCTGGCGCGCCTGCAGGACGGCGAGATCGACGCCACGATCGGCTATGAGAGTGCGGTGATCTCGCAGCGCCTGCCCTTCATCGCGCTGCCGCGCGAGATCAACTTCAGCACGCCCGCGCTCGCGAAAACCTGGTACGACCAGGCGAGCCTTACACTCACGGTGAAGGGGGTGACAAAAACCACCCATCCGAGCCCGCTCGTGTTCTACGCCACGGCCCTGAACAACGCCGCCAACCCGCAGGCCGCGGCCGCGTTCGTAAAGTTTCTGGAAGGCCCAGACGGTGCGAGGCTCTTCGCGCTCTATGGCTACAATCCCGGCATGGGGCCGAGCATCTGACCCTTGGCCGTATCGCCAGGAGCGGTTTTCTGCTCCTGGTGCTGGCGTTTCTCTCGGCGCCGCTATTCGGCCTGCTGAGCGGCGGCGACTGGAACCCGGCCGCCCTCGCCGCCCCTGACCTTTGGGCCATCGCAACCTCGCTCATCGGCGGCGCCGTCGCCCTCGTGATCATCGTGCTGGTCGGCACGCCGCTCGCCCTCTATCTCGCGCGCACGCCGGGCCGCCGCAGCGCCATCGCCGAGGCGCTGGTCCTGATCCCGATGCTGATGCCCACGCTCGCACTCGGCATCCTGCTCGCCGCCATATACGGCCCCGCCGGCCCGCTCGGCGCCGTCATCGCCCGGCTCGGCGTCATCCTCACCAACACGCCCGCCGCCTTCATCCTCGCTGCCCTCTACGCCGCCATGCCGATCTACATCCTGACCGCACGCGCCGCCCTGGTCGAAGTGCCGCGCGACTACGAGGACATCGCCCGCACGCTCGGCGACAACGCCTGGCGGGTATTTTTTCGCGTCACCCTGCCGCTCGCCCGCCGCGGCCTCGCGGCTGCCCTTGCGCTCTGCTGGGTCCGCGCGCTCGGCGAATTCGGCATCGTCCTGATCATCGCCTACTACCCCGCCGGCATGCCCGTGCAGCTATGGACTGACCTGCAGGATTTGGGGCTGCAAGCCGTGTTCCCCCTGCTGGCGGTCTTCCTCGTCACGGCATTGCCGCTGCCTTTGTGGCTAGGGCTCCGCGCAAGAAAGCCGGCGCTACCTTTGTGAAACAAGCTCGCGCCAGCGGCGCCGCGGACCAGCCGAGCTCCCATACCCCAACAAATCGACGTTTTTTTTGCTACTTTTTGTTCCCAAAAAGTAGTTCTTCCTCCCCTTCAATGACCTTTCCCATCGACTACCACCTGACCTCCCCCATCCCCCTGCACGCAGCCTTCGACATCCGTGGTTTCACCGCCCTGCTCGGCCGCTCGGGCGCCGGCAAAACGTCCCTGCTGCGCGCCCTCGCAGGCCTGCTGCCCGCCACCGGCACGCCCTGGGCGGGGCTGCCGCCGGCAGCGCGCCATGTTGGCTACCTGCCGCAGACTGCGACCCTCTTTCCCCACCTCACCGTCCTTGAAAACGTCGCCTACCCCCTGCGCGGCCGCGATCGCTTTGCCCAGGCGCAAACCCTCCTCGACGAGCTTGGCCTCGGAGCGCTCGCCGCCCAGCCGGCGCCGACCCTCTCGGGCGGCCAGGCCCAGCGCGTCGCCCTCGCCCGCGCCCTGGCGGCCCACCCGCGCCTGCTGCTGCTGGACGAACCCTCGGCGGCACTTGACGCCACGACGCGCGACGCCACCCTCGCCTGGCTCATCGCCACCATCATGAAACGCGGCATCCCGGCACTCGCCGCCAGCCACGACCCCGCCCTCGCCGCCGCCGCCGACTGGCTCGCTCTGCTCGACGGCGGCCGGATCATCCAGCAGGGCGCCCCGCGCGACGTCATCGACAACCCGGCCTCTCCCGCGGCGGCGGCCCTGCTTGGCTACGAGAACATCTGGGACGAGGGCGACTATACCTATGCGCTGCGCGCATCGGACATTCATCCCGCGGCCGATGGCGTCCCCGCGACCATCACCAGTGCGCGCAACCATGGCACGGGGCTGCGGCTGATTTGCGCGATGCCGCATGAGGTGACGGTGTTGCTACCGGATGGCGACGTCGAGAATTACCGGGTGGGGGAAACAATCGGGCTGGGGTTTCAGGAAGGTAGAAGGAAGTGCTTCTTTTGTGAACGAAAGAAGCAAAAAACCTTGTCCTGACACCGAGCCGCGATACCATCAGATCTCATGGCCCGGCAGCACACATTGTTTGCTTCCTCGCCGTAGAGATTGTTTCAGACGGCCCTGAGCGCCCGCCCTAGCACCCGCGACAGATGCACGGTCAAGCCCAGCGTCGCCGCCGCGCCGACGCCCAGCAGCGCCCAGTGGATCTCCGAGCCGCCATGGCTGCCCACGCCCGCGCCGCCGAGCGTGCCGATGATCACATAGCCCAGCAGCGGCGGCATCGAGGCAAGCGTGCCCCACCAGTAGTCGCCAAGGCCGATACCCGAGAGCCCGAGCGCGTAGGACGTGATGGAGAACGGCATCACCGGCGATACGCGCAGCAGCGCCACCACCCGCCAGCCATCTTTCGCCAGGCCGTCATCCAGGCTCGCGAGCCGCCGGTTGCGTCCGATCCAGCGCCCGATCCACGGCCGCAGCACCGAGCGGCTGAGCCCGAACGCCACCATCGCCCCGGCCAATATGCCCGCCGCACTCGCGAAAAACCCGACGACCGGCCCGAACATAGCACCTGCGACGATGCCCAGCAGCGCGCCGGGCACCACCCCGATCAGCGTGACCCCGAACTCGATCCCGGCGAACGCGACGACCCCCATCCATCCCATAGCCCGCAACCCGGCCGCGAGGTCGGCGATCTGGGCGACGATCCGCCCGCCGGCCCAGATGCTGACGCCGAGCGAGAGCGCCCCGGCGAGCATCCCCAAAACCAAAATCCGCTTGCGTCTCACCGCGTGAAGAGCACCGACGCGCGCCAGCCCCAGCGCGCCAGCCGGAAGGCGACCGCCGTGCGCACCACGCCGAGCCCATACGTCACTGACCGCCGGAAATTGATCGAGGACGCCTCCGCAAAATATCGCGTCGGGCAGGAGATCTCGCCGATCGGGACGCCGACATACGCCGCCATGGCCAGCATCTCGTTGTCGAACACGAAATCATCCGAGCACGCCGCCAAATCCAACCGCTCCAGCACCGCTGCCGACCACGCCCTGAAACCGGTATGGTATTCGGATAATTTCAGTCCGAGCATGACATTTTCAAAAAATGTCAGCAGTCGGTTGGCGATGTACTTGTAGAGCGGCATGCCGCCCGCCAGCGCGCCGCGGCCGAGGATGCGCGACCCCAGCACCACATCGTAATGCCCGGATGCGATCATCGACGCCATCGCCGTCACCAGTCGCGGCGAATACTGATAATCCGGGTGCAGCATGACGACGATGTCCGCCCCCCGCTCCAGCGCGGCGGCGTAGCAGGTCTTCTGGTTCGCCCCGTAGCCGCGGTTGCGGTCATGCACGATCGTATGCAGCCCGAGGCCCTGCGACAGAGCCACGGTTTCGTCCTTGCTGCCGTCATCGGTCAGGATCACCTCGTCGACGATATCAAGCGGAATTTCGTCGACCGTGCGCTTCAGCGTTTTCGCGGCGTTGTACGCCGGCAGGATCACGATCACCCGCCGGCCGGCCAGCATGTCAGGCCGCGCGCGTCAGACGCTTCACGAAGGCGGAGACGTGGTGCCGGCGCATCTCGGCTTTCGCCTTTGTGCTGGTGGTCATGTAGTTCATCTGCATCACGTAGCGCTGCCCGACGAAGGTTTTATGGCCGTGGAACGTGTTGGGCCCGTTCGGGAAGACCAGCAGCGTGCCATCCACCGGCGGCACCTCGACGGCGTAATTGTCGAGGTCCCGCTCATCGCGCAGCAGCCGCAGGCACCCTTCCTGGCGCGCCCAGGCGGCACCGTCGCCTGGATTGAGATAGAGCAAAATCGTCACGCGCTTGGCGGTCGAATCCGTATGGATCTGCCCGTCCTTCTCGCCCGAGTTGCCGCGCAGGGTGGTCATCACCGGCGCGCCGTCCAGCGCCAGCCCAAACTTGTCGGCGATGATCGCGCGAAATTCCGCGCCCTCCAGCCCCGCCACCATGCCGCGCGCCGCCGGCCCGAGCCGCAGCGCCTCGATCGGAAAGCTCCCGCGCGCGCGCATGGCCGGCAGATCCCCGACCACCTGGGGGAGGGCCGCCGGCCTGACGAACCGCGGCAGCAGCACGTGGGTGAACGGATCATGGGCGACGGGGGCGGCGCGCAGGGCCTCGAAATCGAGAATATCCATGGGGATTCCGTATTGAAGGCGGCAAGGGTAGTCAAGGAAGCGGCGCTTTTTGAAACGCCGCGCCCGTGCCGGTCCACCCCCCCGAGGCCCGGATTAACAGACGTTTTTTGCTTCTTTTTTTTCAAAAAAGCAGCACTTCCTTGCTTGTTTGCTCCGCACAATCATCTGCGGTATCGGGGGCGCCATCTATGAGCACCACCACCGCCCCGTCCTCCGGTGTGATCCCCGAATACCGTGCGCGCATCGCGGCCGGTGATATCATTTCCGACCCCGCCCAGGCCGCCGCCGCCGAGCGCCTGCAGGAGCTCTGGTCCAAACTGCGCGGCTACGACCCCAACCCGAAGGCCGCGCCGAACGGCTGGGTCGGGCGCCTGCTGCGCCGCAAGCAGGTCGACGACGTGCAGGACCACCCGCACGGCCTGTACCTCGTCGGCGATGTCGGCCGCGGCAAGTCCATGCTGATGGACCTCTTTTTCGAGGCCGCCGACGTGCCGCGCAAAAAGCGCATCCACTTTCACGAGTTCATGCAGGCGACGCATCGGCGTTTTCATGAGATCAAGCGCAATAACCCGGGCGTCGACGACCCGGTGCCCCCGCTCGCGGACCTGATCGCCGAGGACGCGGCGCTGCTCTGCTTCGATGAATTCCAGGTGCACGACATCGTCGATGCGATGATCCTGGGGCGCCTGTTCGAGGCGCTGTTCGCGCGCCACGTCGTGGTGGTGGCGACCTCCAACACGCTCCCCGACGACCTTTTCAAGGGCAAGCCGGGCCGCGATGCGTTCCTGCCCTTTATCGGGCTGCTCAAGCGCAACCTCGACGTCCTGGTGCTGGACGCGGCACGGGATTACCGGCGCGAGCGGCTGCACGGCCTCAAAGCCTGGTACGTGCCGGCCGACGGCCGGGCGGATGCCGCCCTCGACCATGTTTTTGAACAATTCGCCGCCGGCGAGGCGCCGAAAGCGACCAGCCTCACGATCTCGGGCCGCAAGCTCCCGGTCCCGCTCAGCGTGGCGGGGGCTGCCCGGTTCGACTTCAACGCCTTGTGCGGCGTTCCGCTCGGCCCCGGCGACTACCTCGCTTTGGCGACCCACTACCCGACCCTGGTGATCGATGGCATCCCCCGCCTCTCGCCGGATAATTTTGACGAAGCCCGGCGGTTCGTGACACTCGTCGATGCGCTCTATGAGCACCGGGTGAAGCTCTACGCCTCCGCCGCCGCCATGCCCGACGAGCTCTATCGTTCCGGCGAAGGTGCCGCGATTTTTGAGCGCACCGCCTCCCGGCTCGAGGAAATGCAGAGCGACGCCTATCTTCGGCTGCCGCATTTAACGTGAAATCAACCCGGATGCCGTTGTTTACTGCGGCGCAGCACCGCTTCTTGCCCGCCCCCATCGATTGGAGTAGCACGCCGGTCAAAGCCCCCTCTCACCTCTTATAAGGTAGGCCGAAATCCAATGAACATTCATGAGTATCAGGGTAAGGAACTGCTCAAGGCCTATGGCGTGACAGTGCTCGACGGTTACGTCGCCTGGACCCCTGAGGAGGCCGTCGAGGCCGCCAAAAAACTGCCCGGCCCCGTGTACGTGGTGAAATCCCAGATCCATGCCGGCGGCCGCGGTGCCGGCAAGTTCAAGGACGCGCCCGAGGGCAAAGGCGGCGTGCGCCTCGCCAAATCCCTCGACGAGGTGCGCGAGGCCGCCGCCGCCATGATCGGCCACACCCTGATCACCAAACAGACCGGCCCCGCCGGCCGTATGGTCCGCCGCGTGTATGTGGAAGCCGGCTGCGACATCAAGCGCGAGCTGTACCTCTCGCTGCTGATCGATCGTTCGGTCTCCGAGGTCGTCGTCATCGCCTCGACCGAAGGCGGCATGGAGATCGAGGAGGTCGCCGCCCACGCGCCCGAGAAGATCCTGCGCGCCCCGGTGGACCCCGCCTCCGGCATCTCGCCCTTCCACGCCCGCAAGCTCGCCTTCGGGCTCGGCCTCGAAGGCAAGCAGATCGCGACCTTCACGAAATTCGTGACCTCGATCTACGAGGCCTTCATCGCCCTGGACGCCGCCATCGTCGAGATCAACCCGCTGGTCGTGACCGGTGCGGGCGAGATCATCGCGCTCGACGCCAAGGTCAGCTTCGATGACAACGCCCTCTACCGCCACGCCGAGATCGAGAAACTCCGCGACGAGAGCGAGGAGGACCCGAAGGAGCTCGAAGCCACCAAACACAGCCTCAACTATGTCGCACTCGACGGTTCGATCGGCTGCATGGTGAACGGCGCCGGGCTTGCCATGGCGACCATGGACATCATCAAGCTGTACGGCGCCGAGCCCGCCAACTTCCTCGATGTCGGCGGCGGAGCGACCAAGGAGCGCGTGACCGCAGCCTTCAAGATCATCCTGTCGGACCCGAATGTCGAGGGCATCCTCGTCAACATTTTCGGCGGCATCATGCGCTGCGACGTGATCGCGGAGGGCGTGATCGCCGCAGCGCGGGAAGTCTCGCTCTCGGTGCCGCTGGTGGTGCGCCTCGAAGGCACCAACGTGCAGCTCGGCAAGGACATCATGGCCAAATCCGGCCTGCCGATCATCCCCGCCGACAACCTCGCCGATGCCGCCGAAAAAATCGTCAAAGCCGTGAAGGAAGCCGCGTAATGGCCATTCTCGTCAACAAGCAGACCAAGGTCATCACCCAGGGCTTCACCGGCGCGCAGGGGACCTTCCATTCCGAGCAGGCGCTCGCCTACGGCACCAAGGTGGTCGGCGGTGTCACCCCCGGCAAAGGCGGGCAGACGCATCTGGACCTGCCCGTCTTCAACACGGTGCTCGAGGCCCGCGAGGTCACCGGTGCGAACGCGAGCGCGATCTACGTGCCGCCGCCGTTTGCCGCCGATTCCATCCTGGAGGCGATCGATGCCGGGATCGAGCTGATCGTCTGCATCACCGAGGGCATCCCCGTGCTCGACATGGTCCGTGTGAAGCGCGCGCTCGCCGGCTCCAAATCCACCCTGGTCGGCCCGAACTGCCCCGGCGTGATCACGCCCGATGAGTGCAAAATCGGCATCATGCCCGGCCATATCCACAAGCGCGGCTCGATCGGCATCGTCTCGCGCTCCGGCACCCTCACCTATGAGGCGGTGGCGCAGACGACGGCGGCTGGCCTCGGCCAGTCCTCCTGCGTCGGCATCGGCGGCGACCCGGTGAAGGGGCTCGACTTCATCGAAGTGCTGGAGATGTTCCTGCACGATGACGAGACCCAGGCGATCATCATGATCGGCGAGATCGGCGGCCCGAGCGAGATCGACGCGGCCGAGTTCCTCGCCCGCCACAAGATCAAGAAGCCCATCGTCGGCTTCATCGCGGGCGTCACCGCCCCGCCTGGCCGCCGCATGGGCCATGCCGGCGCCGTGATCTCGGGCGGCAAGGACACGGCGGAGGCCAAGACCGACGCGATGAAGGCCGCCGGCATTTTCGTCGCCGAAAGCCCGGCCGCCCTCGGCAGCACCATGGTCAAGGCCCTGCAGGCCTGACGCCCGAGACGTGCGATCATCCCGCCATAGCCTGGGCCGATCACATACTCATGCATACCGAACAACCCAGCCACGGCAAACGGGATCGCGGCCTCGCTTTGAGGTTGGCCTATATGCGGGCGTGGCGGGCGCGCTCCCTCAACCGGCGGCGTGCGCGCAGCACGGCCGCGGGGTGAGCGGCGCAGATGAGAGCTACTGACAGAGGATAGGTTCCGAATGGCCGGCGTTGACGTTATTGCCACTGCTATGAATGGGGCGAACGCCCAGTTTATCGCCCAGCTCTACGCAAAATGGGTGGAGGCGCCCGGATCCGTCGATCCTGATTTCGCCGCCCTCTTCGCCGCCCTCGACGACGAAGCCAAGGCCGTCCTGACCGACGCGACCGGCGCCTCCTGGGCGCCCCGCTCCCTCAATTTCGATGACGGTGAACCGGCCGCCCCGGCCGCGGATGCGGCGCGCGCCAAACCGGCCTCGACCGAGCAGACCCGCGCCGCCATCGTCGATTCCATCCGCGCCCTGATGCTGATCCGCGTCTACCGCGTGCGCGGCCATCTCGAGGCGCAGCTCGACCCGCTGGGCCTGAAGCAGCCCGGACATTATTCGGAGCTCGACCCCGCGACCTACGGCTTTACCGAAGCCGACATGGACCGCCCGATTTTCATCGACGGCGTGCTCGGCCGCGAGACCGCGACGATGCGCGAAATCCTCGCCATCCTGCGCGCGAGCTATTGCGGCCAGATCGGCGTCGAATTCATGCACATCCAGGACCCGGCGCAGAAAGCCTGGATCCAGCGCCGCATCGAGGGCGCGCCCTGGCTGACCGGGTTCGATAACGCGGGCAAGGAGAAAATTCTCCGCCAGCTGACCGAGGCCGACAGTTTCGAGACCTTCTGCCAGCGCCGCTTCGTCGGCACCAAGCGCTTTGGGCTGGAAGGCGGCGAGAGCACGATCCCGGCGCTGCACGCGATCATCGAGACCGCCGCCGACCGGGGGGTCAAGGAAATCGCCATCGGCATGCCGCATCGCGGCCGCCTCAACACCCTGGTCAACATCGTTAAAAAACCGCTGACCGCGCTGTTCAGCGAGTTCGGCGGCGCCAGTGCGAAGCCCGAGGACGTGCAGGGCTCCGGCGACGTCAAATACCATCTCGGCACCTCGACCGACATCGCCATCAACGGCAACCAGGTGCATCTCTCCCTGCAGCCCAACCCATCGCATCTCGAGGCGGTGGACCCGGTGGTCGTCGGCAAGATCCGCGCCCGCATGGATATGGCGGGCGACACCAAACGCAAGTACGCCATGGCCGTGCTGATGCACGGCGACGCCGCCTTCGCCGGCCAGGGCCTGGTCTATGAGACGCTCGCGATGAGCCAGCTGATTGGCTACCGCACCGGCGGCTCGATCCACGTCGTCGTCAACAACCAGATCGGCTTCACGACCGTCCCCGCGCACGCCTTCTCCGGCCTGTACTGCACGGACGTCGCGAAATCCGTGCAATCGCCGATCCTGCACGTGAACGGCGACAACCCGGAAGCCGTGGTGTTCGCCGCCCGCCTCGCCACCGAATTCCGCATGGAATTCGCGGTCGACGTCGTCATCGACCTCGTCTGCTACCGCCGCCACGGCCATAACGAGAACGACGAGCCGGCGTTCACTCAGCCGATCATGTACAAGGCGATCAAGGCGCTCCCCACCACCCGCGCGCTCTATGCATCGGCCCTGGAGAAGCAGGGCTCCGTCAGCGCCGAGCGCGCCCAGGCGATCGCCGATGAGTACAACAAAACCCTCGAGGACGCCTTCGAGGGTGCCAAGTCCTACAAGGTGAACAAGGCCGACTGGCTGGAGGGCCACTGGTCCGGCCTGAACCAGGCCAATGAGGAGGACGAGCAGGAGGAGCACGCGACCGCCGCCAGCCTGGAGCAGCTGCGCGAAGTCGGCGCCGCCCTGTCGCGCCCGCCCGAGAATTTCGATCTCAACCCCAAGATCCTGCGCCAGCTCGAAGCCAAGAAGCAGATGATCGAGTCCGGCGAGGGCATCGACTGGGCGACCGGCGAGGCGCTCGCCTTCGGCACCCTGATGCTGGACGGCCACCGCGTCCGCCTCTCGGGCGAGGACTGCCAGCGCGGCACCTTCAGCCAGCGCCACGCTGTGCTGATCGACCAGACCAACCAGCACGAATACGTGCCCCTCAACAACATCCGCGAGGGCCAGTCCCGCATCGAGATCTTCAACTCGCTGCTCTCGGAAGCCGGCGTGCTCGGCTTCGAGTACGGCTACGCCATCGCCGATCCCGGCGTGCTGGTGCTGTGGGAAGCGCAGTTCGGCGATTTCGCGAACGGCGCGCAGGTCATCATCGACCAGTTCCTGGCGAGCGGCGAGACCAAGTGGCTGCGCATGTGCGGCCTCACGCTGCTGCTGCCGCACGGCCATGAGGGCCAGGGCCCCGAGCACTCCTCCGCCCGGCTGGAGCGCTACCTGCAGCTCTGCGCCGAGCGCAACATGACCGTCTGCAACCTCACCACGCCGGCCAACTATTTCCACGCCCTGCGCCGGCAGCTCAAGCGCAACTTCCGCAAGCCGCTGGTGCTGATGACGCCCAAATCCCTGTTGCGCCACAAGCTCGCGGTCTCCTCGCTGCACGACATGGAGAACGGCTCGACCTTCAAGTTCGTCATCCCCGAAACCGACGAGCTGGTCGCGCCCGACCAGGTCAAGCGCGTCGTCATCTGCTCGGGCAAGGTCTATTACGACCTCGTCGCCGAGCGGCGCGAGCGCGGCGTCAAGGATGTCGCCATTGTCCGCCTCGAACAATTCTATCCGTTCCCGGCCAAAAGCCTGAAAACCGCGATCGAGGCCTATACCAAGGCGGATGTCGTCTGGTGCCAGGAAGAGCCCGAGAATAACGGCGGCTGGACATTCGTGGACCGCCGTATCGAGGGCGTGCTGACCTGCCTGAACAACGCCGCCAAGCGCCCGCGCTATGTCGGCCGCCAGGCCGCCGCCAGCCCCGCCACCGGCCTTGCAAAAGTGCACGCCGCAGAGCAGGCGGCCCTCGTCGACGAGGCGCTTTCGGTCTAACACCGCGACGCCTTTTCCACCCGGCGCGTCCGCCGCGACGCGCCGACAAAAACCTAGGAGCAACTATGGCCGCCGATATCACCGTACCGACGCTGGGCGAGAGCGTCACCACCGCGACAATCGCCCGCTGGATCAAGAAAGCCGGCGAGAGTGTCGCCGCCGATGAGGCGGTCGTCGAGCTCGAAACCGACAAGGTGACCGTCGAGGTCAACGCCCCGGAAGCCGGCACCCTCTCCGAAATCGTCGCCGAGGAAGGTGCCGAGGTCGAGGTCGGCGCCCTGCTCGGGCGCATCGGCGAGGGCGGCGGTGCCGCGAAGCCGGCACCCAAAAAGGCCGAGCCGGCGCCAGAGCCCGCCAAAACCGAAGCGCCGAAAGCTCATTCCGCGGCCCCTTCGCCCGGCGTCAACCCGCCGCCGCCGCCCTCCGGCCCCGTCGCCCGCCCCGGCACCGCCGCACTGCCCGCCGCCGCCAAAATGATGGAAGAGAAAAAACTCTCCGCTGGCGATATCGGCGAAGGCACCGCCAAGGACGGCCGCATCTCCAAGGGCGACGTGCTCGCCTTCGTCAACAAACCCGCCACCGCCCCGGCGCCCGCCGCACCCAAGGCCGTGCGCACGCCGGATGCCCGCGAAGAGCGCGTGAAAATGACGCGCCTGCGCAAGACGATCGCCAATCGCCTCAAGGAGGCGCAGAACACCGCCGCCATGCTCACCACCTTCAACGAGGTGGATATGAGCGCGATCATGGGCCTGCGCACCGAATACCGCGACGCCTTCGAGAAGAAGCACAAAGGCATCCGCCTCGGCTTCAACGGCTTCTTCGTCAAAGCCGTCTGCGCCGCGCTGCAGGAATTCCCCGCCGTCAACGCCGAAATCGACGGCGACGACATCGTCTATAAGCACTTCGTCCACATGGGCATCGCCGTCGGCGGGGCGAACGGCCTGGTCGTTCCCGTCATCCGCGACGCCGACCAGAAATCCATCGCCGAGATCGAAGCCGCCATCGCCGGCTTCGCCAAGCGCGCCAAGGACGGCACCCTCAAGCTCGAGGAACTCTCCGGCGGCACCTTCTCCATCACCAACGGCGGCGTCTACGGCTCGCTGATGAGCACCCCGATCCTCAACCCGCCGCAATCCGCCATCCTGGGGATGCACAAAATCCAGGAGCGCCCGGTCGCCATCGCCGGCAAGATCGAAATCCGCCCGATGATGTA